>MDTE01125360.1_pt1 | contig 39994 bp, 40 predicted proteins | sample 811231 | NCBI WGS metagenome assembly MDTE01 (sample SAMN05326651, study PRJNA326480) | marine metagenome | isolation source: seawater | place: Indian Ocean: Red Sea | collected 2010
AATTTAATTTCTTGACTTCTTTTCTATAGTCAAATTTTTTATCCATTGGATTAGTTTTAGTGTCATGTTGATGCAAAATATCCAAATTAAGATTTTTTGGCCACCAATGTGTGGGTGTTGTTTGCGCTGTCATACTGCCATGCATAACAGGACATTTTCCATTTCCATTTTTTTTAAATTCGACACTCATAACTTTATGGTTATTCTAGTTTATAATTATTCTAAACTATAAAGTCAATATAAGAAAGTTATTTTTGTATTCTAATTATAACTTCGAGATTTTTAATTTTTTTTCCTTTAGGCGGAACTGGAACCTTACTTAATTTAACTTGTGTATAATCAATGTCTGTAAGTTCTTTTGATTCCTCATCGTAAAAATGGTGGTGCGACTTAATGTTCGTATCATAATAACTTTTACTTTTGTTTGTTAAAATTTCTTTCAGATAGCCTGCCTTTGTAAAGGCCTCTACAGTATTATAAATTGTCGCTAACGAAACTTTTTCACCTTTTTTTTTATTGATTACTTTATTTAATTTTTCTACTGTAAAATGAAATGTTTTATTCCTGTCAAATAAGTTTTTTGCTATTAAAATTCTTTGTTTCGTGGGTCTTAGACCAGAAGTTCTCAATTTATCTATAAAAACTTGCTTATTACTCATATTATTTTTGTTTAAAATTGTTTCAAATAAATAGTATATTAAATTTATCTTAAATAAAGTAATAAATATTAAAATTTATGAAAAAAAAATCATCTTACGGTTATGAAGAGCTAATTGAATGTGGAAATGGTAATTTATTTGGGCCAGGTAACGCAAAACTACCACTTCCACCAATGCTCATGTTTGACAGAATATCAGAAATTAGCGAGAATAAAGGAACTTTTAAAAAGGGACTAATTAAAGCAGAATTAGACATTAAAGAAAATTTATGGTTCTTTGAGTGTCACTTTAGAAACGATTCTGTAATGCCTGGATGTTTGGGCCTTGATGCTATGTGGCAGTTAGTTGGTTTTTATTTAGGTTGGCTTGGAAATCCAGGAAAAGGAAGAGCTTTAGGTGTTAATACCGTAAAATTTACTGGAGAAGTTTTAAAAAGTGTGAAATTAGCAAGTTATGAAATAAATATGAAAAGAATACTTATTAAAGAAGGCACTACAGTAGGATTAGCAAATGGAATACTTAAGGCAGATGGTAAAGAAATTTATCTAGCAGAAAACTTAAAAGTAGGGTTATTTAAATAATGAAAAGAGTAGTAGTAACAGGTATTGGGATTGTTTCTTGCTTAGGCAATAATCAAAATGAGGTTTATCAGTCTTTACTAAATTCAAAATCAGGCATAACTTTTTGTGAAGATTACAAAGAGCACAATCTAAAAAGCCACGTTCACGGAAAACCTAAAATAAAAATAGAAGATCACGTAGACAGAAAAGTGATGAGATTTATGGGAAGCGGTTCAGCATATAATTATATTGCTATGGCTGAAGCTGTTAAAGACTCGGGTTTAAAAGATAAAGAGGTAAGCAATGATTTAACGGGAATGGTGATGGGGTCAGGAGGACCGTCAATTGAAAATGTAATTTTAGCAGCAGATAAAACTCGTGAAAAAAATCCAAAAAAAATGGGACCTTTTATTGTGCCGAGAACAATGGCAAGCACAGCATCAGCTACATTAGCTGTTCCTTTTAAGATCAAAGGTGTTAACTATACAATTAGTTCTGCCTGCGCAACTAGTGGGCATTGCATAGGTAACGCGATGGAATTAATCCAATTTGGAAAACAAAAAGTGGTTTTTGCGGGTGGAAGTGATGAATTACATTGGGCGATGACAGCTATGTTTGACGCTATGACCGCACTTTCTTCAAAATATAATGAAACTCCTGAGAAAGCTTCTAGGCCCTATGACAAAACAAGGGATGGTTTTGTTATAGCGGGTGGTGCAGGAGTTTTAGTTTTAGAAGAATATGAGCATGCAAAATCAAGAGGAGCTAATATCTATGCAGAAGTTACTGGATACGGAGCAACATCTGATGGTAGTGATATGGTGGCTCCATCAGGTGAAGGAGCTGTAAGATGTATGAATATGGCATTAAAAACAACTAAAAATAAAATTGATTACTTAAATACACATGGTACTTCAACTCCAGTCGGGGACATTACTGAACTAAAAGCAGTTTCAAAGTCTTTTAAAGAAAAATTACCTAAAATAAGTTCTACAAAATCTCTTTCTGGACATCCGTTAGGAGCTGCTTCTGTTCATGAAGCAATTTATAGTTTAATAATGATGAAGAATAGTTTTATTGCGGCTTCTGCTAATATAGGAGAAATGGACGAGGAAGCAAAAAACTTTCCAATAGTAACCAAAGTTGAAAAGAACGTCAGTCTAAATACTGTCATGTCTAATAGTTTTGGTTTTGGTGGAACAAATGCTACATTAGTTTTTGAAAAGGTTTAATTATGAGTTTGGTAAAAGGAAAAAAAGGATTAATAATGGGTGTGGCTAATGAGAGATCGATAGCATGGGGTATCGCCAAAAGTTTATCAGAAAATGGGGCAGATCTTGCTTTCACATATTTAGGTGATGCTTTAAAAAAAAGAGTAACTCCCCTTGCAGAATCAGTAAACTCAAAACATTTGATCAATTGTAATGTTGAGAATAAGGAGGACATTATAAAAACTTTTGCGGAAATTAAAAATAAATGGGGAAATTTAGATTTTGTTGTTCATGCTATAGCTTTCTCTGAAAGAGCAGAGTTAACTGGCCAGTATATAGACACCTCAAGAGAAAATTTTAGCAAAAGTATGCTCGTCTCATGTTTTTCTTTCACCGAAATAGCAAAAGAGGCCTCAAAATTAATGAAAAACGGATCAAGCTTGCTTACGCTAAGTTATGAGTCTGCTAAGGTAATTCCAAACTATAATGTTATGGGTGTTTGTAAAGCAGCTCTAGAGTCGAGTGTTAAATATATTGCAAGAGATTTGGGTTCTAAAGGAATTAGGGTTAATGCGATAAGTGCGGGTCCGATTAAAACACTAGCTGCATCAGCTATTGGTGACGCTAAATTTTTATACAAATGGAGTGCTGACCACTCATTTTTAAAAAGAAATGTAGACATAAACGACGTAGGGAAATCAGCCTTGTATTTAATTAGCGACCTAGCTGCAGGAGTTACAGGTGAAATACATTATGTTGACGCAGGTTATAATAAATCTGGAATGCCAGACCCAAAAAATATTTCTTAGTCTGCGATATGAACATAACTGTCTTCCAAACTTAACAATTCAAAAACAAACACAATAACTTTAATATCGATAAATTTAGGAAATTTTAATGAATGAAATAAACCAAAAAATTAAAAAAAAAATCGATAATTTTTTTGATTGGATAAAGGGTGCAGAACTTATTGAATTAAATTCCTGTAATATAGATGAAGACCCTGTTAGACCAGAACTCGATATAAAATTTAGGACAAGTTACGGACGTAAAATTTACGGAGTTAAATATAGAAAAGAAATTTGCGCTATAATGTGTTTTGGTTTCACCAATGAAATTCCTAAAACTGTTAAAGAATTAGATTTAATGTCCAGAGATGCTCACTTACAAAGTACTTTGAGGGATCAAAATGTTGGAAAAATTGCCATCGCCTATACAGTATGGTCAAAAAAAAAGGGGGGAGGAAAATTAATTGTCAAAGAAGTTTTTAAAAAGATTAAGAAATCAAATCATCTAAATAGACTTGTTACTTTATCTCCATTAACAGAAATGGCCAGAAATTTTCATTTAAGAAATGGAGCCACTGAACTTCAAGTAAACGAGGAAACACAAAATTTTGAGTATAAGTTTTAAAAATTTATGCGACAGCTTGTTTGATGGATAGTTTTACCTTGCCTCTATCAAATCCTAAAACTTTTACAGATACTTCATCGCCTTCCTTAACAACGTCAGTTACCTTGGCTACTCTTTTACCAGCAAGTTCCGATATATGAACTAGTCCGTCTTGTTTTCCTAAAAAATTCACAAAGGCTCCAAACTCCATAATTTTTACAACTTTACCTTTGTAAATTTTTCCTACCTCAGGTTTAGCAATTAAATTTTTTATGAAATCGATAGCCTTTTTTCTAGACTCCTCGTCTGGGGCAGCAACAGTAACTTCACCAGTATCTTTGACATCAACTTTAGCACCAGATGTCTCTACTATTTCTCTGATAGTTGCTCCTCCTTTTCCGATTACAGTTGCGATTTCCTTTTTGTCTACTTTTAAAGTTTCCATTTTTGGAGTGTGTTTCGAGAATTCTTTTCTTGATGATTTTAACGCTTTACCCATTTCTCCCAAAATGTGCTCTCTTCCCTCTTTGGCTTGGGCCAGGGCTTGTTCCATTATTTCAAATGTTATACCTGTAATCTTAATATCCATTTGCAAGGAAGTTATTCCATCTTTGGTTCCAGCCACTTTAAAATCCATATCACCTAAATGATCTTCGTCACCTAAAATATCTGATAAAACTGAAAATTTATCGCCTTCCTTTATTAAGCCCATAGCAATTCCAGCAACAGGCTCTTTTAATGGCACTCCCGCATCCATAAGAGCTAATGAGGTTCCACAAACAGTTGCCATTGAAGATGAACCGTTAGACTCCGTAATTTCAGAAACTACTCTAAGAGTATAAGGAAAATTTTCTTTTTTGGGTAAAGAAGAATTGATAGCTCTCCACGCTAATTTTCCATGACCTATCTCTCTTCTTCCAGTTCCTACTCTCCCACATTCGCCAACAGAGAATGGAGGAAAATTATAGTGCAACATAAAATTTGATTTTTGCATTCCATCTAAACTTTCAACTCTTTGCTCATCATCAGATGTACCTAGAGTAGTAACTACCAATGCTTGAGTTTCCCCTCTTGTAAATAAAGCAGATCCATGAGCTCTTGGTAAAACGCCAACTTCACATTTAATCTGTCTTACATCTGAGAGGCCTCTACCATCAATTCTTTTTTTATCTTTCAAAATAGCTGTTCTAACAATATCTTTTTCAAGTGATTTTAATTGAGTCATTGCTTGATTTTCTGTAACATTTTCATCTTCTAAAAACATTTCCTTACATTTAGTCTCTATTTCAGAGATTGCAGTGGATCTTTTCTTTTTATCGATTTCTTTGAAAGCTTTCCTTAAATCCAATTCAAAAGTACTAGTTATTTTCTTTTTAATTTTTGTATGATCTGTTTCTTCAATTTCCCACTTAGGCTTACTTGCTTTTTTTGCTAGAGACTCTATGGCTTTTATAATTGGGACAAAATTTTCATGACCAAACTTTACGGCATCCAACATTATTTTTTCACTCAGACCTGATGTTTCCGATTCCACCATTAAAACTGCATCTTTAGTACCAGCAACTACTAAGTCTAATTCTGACTCTTTTAATTCTGCAGGTGATGGATTTAACAAATATTTTTTATTTTTATATCCTACCCTGCTTGCAGCTATTGGACCTTGAAATGGAAGTCCCGATATAGCTAAAGCTGTTGAGGAAGCAATGATTGATAAAATATCTGGTTGATTTTCACCATCGTAAGAAAGCACAGTAGGCAATAATTGTACTTCATTCATAAATCCTGATGGAAATAAAGGTCTTATTGGTCGATCAATTAATCTAGATATTAAAGTTTCCGCCTCTGTCGGCCTAGCTTCTCTTTTAAAATACCCCCCAGGTATTTTGCCTGCAGCATAGTATTTTTCTTGATAATTAACAGATAAAGGAAAGTAATCCTGACCTTCATTAATTTTTTTTGCACCTACAGCTGTACCAATTACTACTGTTTCCCCACATGTTACAAGAACTGCTCCATCCGCTTGCCTAGCAATTTTGCCTGTTTCTAACGTAATTTTTTTGCCATTGATGTTGATTTCTTCTTTGTGAATTTTAAACATTATTTCCTTAAATTTAGTTTTTGTATAACTTTTTCATAAGATACTGGATTTCTTTTTTTTAAATAACTCAAAAGTTTTTTTCTTTTATTTACTGATTTATTTAACCCGACAGAAGAATGTTTATCTTTTTTGAATTTTTTGAAATGCTCAGCAAGTTTTTCAATCTTTTTACTTAACAAACCTATTTGGACCTCAGCAGATCCAACATCGTTTTTATTTAATGCAAGAGATTTAATTATATCTTTTTTTGTTGTTTTCATTTTCTTTGTTTTTTTGTATCAATCTCTCAATTTTTTCAGCGTACTCAAAGGAATTATCTTCGACGAACGAAAGCCTTGGAAGAAATTTTATATCGAGTTTTTTCGATAACGCTTTTCTAACAAGATGTGAGAATTCAGTCAAGATACTTACGGTTTTTCCCATTTCAATGCCACCTAATGGTATTACGTAGGCTCTAGCGGATTTAAGGTCTGAACTCATGCGAACTTCTGTAACTGTAACAACTTTAGTGTTAAATGCAGGTATTTTTGCCTCGTTCCTAATGAAAATTTCCCCTAAATTTTGTTTAACTAACTCTCCAACTCTTAATTGTCTTTGGCTATAAGTTGATTGTTTGTAGTTTTTCTTCATTAAATTTTTCTCTCAATTTTTTCTACTTGATAAGCCTCTATTACATCTTTAGCCTTAAAGTCTATAAAATCTTTTAATCCAATACCACATTCTAAACCTGTTTTTACTTCTTTTACAGCATTCTTCTCCCTAAAAATGCTCGAAATTTCACCATCGTAAACTACTGAGCCATCCCTTATGACTCTAGCTTTAGATTTATTATTTATTTCACCTTCTATAACTTTTGAACCGGCGATTTTTCCAGCATTTGAAACTTTAAAAACTTGAAGAACTTCCGCTGAACCTTTTATTTTCTCCTTAATTTCTGGTTCAAGTAAACCTGATAAGCCTTTTTCAACATAATCAAGAGCTTCATAAATAATGTTAAAATATTTTATTTCGATATTTTGATCTTCAGCTAATTTTTTTGCCTCTCTATTAGGTTTAACATTGAATCCCAATAATAATGCGTTTGAAGCTTTAGCTAGAGACACATCGCTTTCATTGATCATACCGATATCTGCGAGAATAATTTGAGCTTTTACCTCTTTATGTTCAATTTTGTTAATTGCTAATTTTAAAGCCTCGTTTGAACCTTGAACATCAGATTTTATTATTATGTTTAATTCTTCTTTTGTTTTTTGATTTTCGAATAAAGTAGTTTTGTCCTTTGATACAATTTGTTTTGCGTTACCCTTTTCATTTTTTTTAAAATCAACTATTTCTTTAGCTTTATCCTCATCTTCTGTTACTATAAATTCTGCTCCTGCGAATGCTGTCCCGTTCATTCCTAATATTTCAACTGGCATTGAAGGTAATGCTTTGTCTAGGTTCTTCCCTTCATAACTGATCATAGCTCTTACCTTTCCATAAGTATTTCCACATACAAAAAAATCCCCTTTTTTAAGTAAGCCATTTGAAATCAATATTGTAGATACTGGACCTTTTCCTTTATCTATTTTAGACTCCAAGACAACTCCTGATGCTGGCCCATCAAAGGAAGATTTTAAATCTAATATCTCAGATTGAAGTAAAATGCTTTCTTTAAGCTTATCTAAATTTATTTTTTTTGTTGCAGAAACTTCAACAAATAACGTGTCCCCACTTAGGTCCTCAGCTATTAATTCGTATTGCATTAAATCATTTTTTATTTTGCTTATATTTTTATTAGGTAAATCACATTTATTAATTGCAACTATTATAGGCACCTTGGCTGCTTTAGAATGTTTAATTGCTTCAATAGTTTGAGGTTTTATTCCATCATCAGCTCCAATGACTAAAACTACAATATCAGTCACTTTTGATCCCCTAGCTCGCATTTCTGTAAAAGCTGCGTGGCCTGGTGTATCAATAAAAGTTATCATTTGGTTTTTTTCAGTTTTTACTTGATACGCTCCAATGTGTTGTGTAATTCCACCGAATTCACCAGAAACAACATTCGTATCTCTAAGTGCATCTAACAAAGATGTTTTTCCATGATCAACGTGACCCATAATTGTTACAATGGGAGGTCTTTTCTCTAATTTGCCGTCTGCTAAATCAGTTTTTTTTGAAACTTTAAAAGTTGGTTTTTCCTCCAAAACAGGCACATGCCCAAATTCTTTGATAATATATTCAGCAGTATCCTTATCAATAACATGGTTTATTGTAGCAACAACTTTCATATTAAAAAGAAACTTTATTATATCTGAAGATCTTTCAGCCATTCTATTTGATAGTTCTTGAATAGATATTTGTTCAGGAACATTTACATGTCTTACTACCTTTTTAAATTCTTTCTTTTCTTCAGTTTGTGGATTGCTCCTTTTTTCTTTGAGTCTTGCTCTTTTTACTGAGGCTAAACTTCTTTGTTTAATTTCAATTTCTTCAACGTTCATTGCTCTAGCAACTGTTAATTTGATATTTTTTTTGTCAATTGGTCCTTTAATCTTTAACTTGTTTTTATTTGTAGTTTTGTCCTCCTTTTTTTTAACAAAAGCTCTTGTGGCTTGTTGCTCGACGAATTTTCTAGCAAAAAATTTTCGGTTATCGTTTCTATTTGTATGACCTGCGCCCTGAGTGCTTCTTCCTGTATCTCTAGGGTTTTTAAAATTTTTCTTTTTTTCAATAGAATAAGATTTTTTTCCGTCCTTTTTTTTAAAAGATGAGGTGTCTATACTCTTTTTAAACCCTGTCGATATTGTTAATGTTTTTTTCTTATCTTTCATAAATTTTATTTAAATACAATTTCTCTAGCTGACATTATTAACTGGTCTGCTTCTTCTTTTGACAAGGAAAATTCTTCTAAGTATCCATTTATTCTTATTTTTTTTCCTTTAATTTCATCAAAACCACCAATTAGCTCGTCTGAAGATAGGTCAGCAAAATCGCTAAGTTTTTTAATTCCTCTCTGTTCAAGCACAACAAGCATTCCCTGTGACATACCTTTTAAGTTTATCAAACTGTCTTCTACGCCAAGTTCTTTAAGTTTTTTAGAAACATCCTCTTTTTCTTTAATCAAACCATCTTTGGATCTTGCGATTAGCTCTTTTGCAGTTTCTTCGTCGATACCCTCAATTTTAGAAATATCATCTACTTTTGCTTGAGAAATTTCCTCAATGCCTTGAAATCCTTCAGAAACAAGTAATTGACCTAACGTTTCATCTACCTCTAAGTTTTTGATGAGGTTTTCAGTTTTTTCTTTAAATTCAGCTTGTCTCCTCTCAGAATCTTCTTTGTCAGTAAGAATATCAATTTCAAAATTAGTTAGCTTTGAGGCTAACCTTACGTTTTGTCCTCTTCTTCCAATAGCCTTACTTAAATTTTCTTCCGATAAAATAACTTCTATTCTTTTATTGCCTTGATCTATTAAAACTTTTTGTATTTCTGCAGGCGATAGCGATTCTGAAATAAGAGTTGGAAGATCTTCTGTCCATTTAATAATGTCTATTTTTTCACCCTGAAGCTCATTTACAATAGTTTGCACCCTGCTTCCTCTCATTCCAACGCAAGCACCTACTGGATCGATTGAGCTGTCTTTTGAATGAACACATATCTTTGCTCTACTTCCAGGATCTCTTGCTACTGCTTTAATTTCAATAATACCTTCGTATATTTCTGGAACTTCTTGAAAAAATAATTTAGCAAGAAATTCCGGGTGAGTTCTTGACAAAAATATTTGGTGGCCTTTTAGGTCTTCTTTAACTTCAAAACAATAAGCTTTGATTCTATCTCCATTTTTGTAATTTTCTCTTAAAATTTTGTCATCTCTTTTTAGGACTCCCTCTGCTCTTCCTAGATCAACAATAACTGTTTTGTCATATTCTTCTCTTTTGACTATTCCACTTACAATTTGTCCTTTTTTATCTATATAATCTTTATATTGTCTATGGCGCTCTGCTTTTTTAATACTCCCGTTAATAATATTCTTCGCAGCGTGCACTCCTATTCTCCCAACATCAATTTGGGGCAGTATTTCAAATATTTTATCCCCAACTTTTAAGCTTTGATTTTCTTTGTTTACTTGAATTGCATCACTTAGACTTATTTCTCTGCTTGGATCTTCTACTTTTTCTACAATCTCAAGCACTTTTTGAATTTTTATTTCACCATTTTCTCGATTTATTTCAACGGATATATTATTTTCGTTACCAAATTTAGTCAAAGCTGCTTTTTGGATAGCACTTTCCATTGACTCCATAACTAACTCTTTATCTATTGATTTTTCATTAGCTACAGCTTCAACTATTCTTAATAATTCAAGTTTATCTAATCCTCTGTTCAACATATTATTTTCGTCTCCTCCAAAAAAAAATGGGCAAATGCCCATTTTGTAAAATCTGCAATTTAATTACTTGTAATTAAAAAATTTAGATTTTTCAAGTTTACAATTTGAAAAGATCTTTTTTATCAGTTTTTTCCCAAGAAAAATGGCCATTATTTGAAGGTTCTCGTCCAAAATGACCATAGGACGAAGTTATTTCGTAAATAGGTTTATTTAATCCTAAAAGCTCTCTAATACCTCGAGGAGATAAATCAAAGTTTCTTTCTATAATCTTTTTTACATCTTCAACTTTTTGTTCGTCTTTATTTGAAAGTTTTAAAAAGATAGATAGAGGTTTAGAAACTCCAATCGCATATGAAAGTTGAATGAGACATTTTTCAGAAACTTTTGCTGCAACAATATTTTTGGCCAAGTATCTCGCCACATAAGCTGCCGATCTATCAACTTTTGTAGGATCTTTTCCAGAAAAAGCACCTCCTCCATGCGGTGCTGCACCTCCGTAGGTATCAACAATAATTTTTCTTCCTGTTAAACCAGTATCTCCATCTGGGCCACCAGTAATAAACTGACCTGTGGGATTGATGTATATATTTTCATCACTTAAATTTTCTAATAAGTTTTTTGGAATTGATTTTTCAATATAAGGTAGTAAAAGTTTTTTTACTTTATTTTGATCTAAATCTTTTGAATGTTGAGATGAAATCACAACTGAAGTAACTTTTCTTGGGACATCATCTTCATATTTAAGTGTCACTTGACTTTTTGAATCCGGTTCTATTCCTTTAAGAATTCCGTTTTTTCTATCTTCAGCCATTAGTCTTAAAATTTTATGAGAAAAATGAATCGGGGCTGGCATTAAATCTTTTGTTTCATTACAAGCATAGCCAAACATTATTCCTTGGTCTCCGGCACCTTCATCTTTGTTACCAGACGAGTCGACACCAATTGCAATGTCAGCAGATTGAGGGTGAAGATGACTTTCTATATTTGTAGCCTCTTTCCAAGTAAACCCTTCTTGATCATAACCAATATCTTTTATGCATTCTCTTACTTTTTGAATTAAATCATCTTTTTTAATTTCTGGCCCTCTCACTTCTCCAGCTAAAACAACTTTATTAGTTGTAGTTAAAGTTTCGCATGCGACTCTCGAAAAAGGGTCCTTTGAAATATAGCTGTCAACAACCATATCAGAAATTCTATCACAAACCTTGTCGGGATGACCTTCAGAAACTGACTCGCTAGTAAATAAAAAACTTTTTGTCATTTATAATTTATTTTTTTTGTAAAAAAGATGATGGTATATGTAAATAAAAGTATAAAAAATATCAAATCATTTTTATTTTTTTTATTATTTTTTATTAACGGAACTTCAAGTTCAATATTACCTATCTCACTTGGATTTAAGCTCTTGATTAATCTTCCCTTATTGTCCACAAAACCACTTATACCCTTATTGGTTGACCTTACAACATAAGTATTATTTTCAATAGCTCTAAAAATAGCTTTAGAAAAATGTTGTTGCGGTCCAATGGAGTCTCCAAACCAACCATCCTCTGATATATTAATAATTAAATTTATATCTTCTTTTGATTTTTGAATAAGTTCAGGAAATATAATTTCGTAACATATAAGAGGAAGTATTTTTGCTTTCTGAATTGATAAATCTTTTTGCTCCAAACCTTTTGTGAATGAGCCATATCCTCTTGTAATTTTTTTAAGCCCAAATTTGTTCAAAGTATTTTCAAAAGGCAAAAATTCCCCAAACGGAACTAATTTTCTTTTATTATATTTATAAATAATTTCAAATTCATTATTTACTGCTATTAAACTATTATAGTAAATATCTTGGTTATTAATTTTTTTATAAGTGTTTGCTCCAAATATGATGATATGGTTGTCAGAGAAGTTTTCAAGAAAAATTTTTTTTAAATGCTTTAGATCAGAAAAATTATAACCTGAAAAAACTCCCTCTGGCCAAATAAAAATTGTATTTTTGTTTTTATTAGGATCACTAAATTTTATAATTTCTTTGATTTGTTCAGTAAGCTGGTCGATTTCAATATCATAATTCAAATCAATACTTGGTGATACGATTTTCATAAAAATTTTTTTGTCATTCTTTATTTGTAAATCCCTATTCATTTTATATGATCCGTAGATGTAATTACCGAGGATTGAGAGAACAAAAAAAATAATAATAAAATAATTAATTTTATTCTTTTTAAAAAAAAAGAGAGCTAAAGTGCAACATGTGGTTAAAGTAAGTAAATTAAAAGCGTAAAGCCCGAGAAAATTTAAAATTTGTAATTTCTCTGGAATCCATGACCAACTATAAGCCCATAAATTCCAAGGAAAGCCAGTGAAAATTTTTCCTCTTAAATAGTCTATTAAGGCAAACGAGCAACAAAAAATTAATAAAGACTGTATGTCATTTTTCAAAAAAGGACCAACAACTAAAGTTCCTAATCCAAAAAAAATAGCAAGCATTGAAGGTATTAATATAAGAGAAAAAGGTATTAAAAATTTAAATTGTTCAACATAATTTAATGAAAAAGAAATCCAAAAAATGTTAAAAAGAAAAAAACCAAAACCAAATGCGTATCCAATTACAAAAAAATTAAAAATATATGGTTTTTTTCTATAAGTTTTTTTAACTCTTTTTCTAACATAAGTTAATGTTAAAAATAGAAATGAAAGTGAAAAAAAATTAAAAAATGAAAAATTGAAAGGTTGAAAACTTAATACACTGATTGCCCCTAAAAAAAAAGGGAAAAAAATTAGTATCAAAAATTTATTATTTAAAATTTTTTCAAAATTCATTTTATTTATTTAAAGAAAGCAATAATTTTTTTTCAAAAATTTGCATTTTTTCAAAATCTTTGTTGTAATAATGCCTATATCCTAAAAGATGAACCAAGCCATGAATCCATAATTTATTTAGCTCCAACTTAAAGCTTAATTTTTTTTTCTTTTTCAAAATTTCTTTTATATTTATTGCTATGTCCCCTATATATATGTGTCCTTTTTTTTTTAGAAGTTTTTTCAGCAAGATTTTATTATGGAAAGGGAAAGATAATACATCGGTAGTTTTATTCTTATTTCTAAACTTCTTATTTAATAATTTGATATCTTTACTTGACCCTAGAAGTACTGAGAATGAAATTTTTTTATTTTTAAAAAAATTAATTTTTCTATTTATTTTTTTTACGTTTTTTTCTAAAAATTTCGTCGGATTAAATTTTTGTTTTTTCCAACTTTTATCTCTTATAACAACGTTAATTTTTATCATCAGATGTTTTTTGGTAAGCTTGAATAATCTTTGATACCAAATGATGTCTGACTGCATCTTGATGATCAAATTCTATCGTTTTAATTTCATCAATTTTTTTCAAAAGATTTTTAGATTTAATTAAGCCTGATTTCGATTTATCAATTAAATCAATTTGTGATGGATCTCCATTGACAACAAGTTTGGAGTTTTCTCCAATTCTAGTTAAAAACATTTTAATTTGAGTCATAGTCGCGTTTTGAGCCTCATCTAAAATTGCAAATGAATTTTTTAAAGTTCTTCCTCTCATAAAAGCTAGAGGCGCTATTTCTATTTCTCCAGTTTCAATCTTTCTCTGAATTTTCTCAAAACCAAAAAGATCATACAATGCGTCGTATAGAGGTCTTAGGTATGGATCTACTTTTTCCTTCATATCACCTGGAAGAAAACCTAATTTTTCTCCCGCTTCGACAGCTGGTCGAGATAATATTACTCTCTCTACTTTTTTTTCAAACAACATTGTTATAGCAACTGAAACTGCTAAATAACTTTTCCCAGTTCCCGCAGGCCCGAGTGCCATAACTATTGAATTTTCTTTTAAAGCTTTAATATATTCAGATTGTTTTTTTGATTTAGCTATTACAGATTTTCTCGGTGTTTTAATTAAATGATCTAATGATTGAACATTGGATTTTTTATCAGAGCCCATATAATTTTTTAAAGACAAGTTTATATCACTTTTTTCAATAACGTTAGTTAAAAGAAATTTATTTATTAAAAATTTTATAGCTTCAGAAACTAGCTTTATTTTATGGTTTTCACCCTTTATTGTGATTGAATTTCCTCTAAAAAAAATAGTTGTATTAGCAAGTCTCTCAAGTTCCATTAAATTGGAGTTAAAGGGTCCAACAATAGACATTAAAATATTATTATTCAGAATTTTAAAATTAATTGTCTCTTTGTCTATCTTTTTTATTGAATAACTCTCTTTTAATTTATTAATCTCAGACATAAATATTATGCAGCGAATGGTTTCTCTTTCAAATTTAATATATCTCCAAATAAAGTATTTGTATTAAAATTTTTAATTCTAACATTTAAAATTCTTCCGGTTAGATTCTTTTTACTTTTTACTATGACTGAATTAAAATACTTATCTCTTCCAAAAAATGAATTTTCGCTTAATTTATTTTCAAATAAAACTTCTGTGTTGTTATTAACCAGATTTTTCTTATAATTTATTTTTATTTTTTCAGATAATTCTTGAAATTTTGACAATCTTTTCTTTGATAAATCATTATTAACAATATCTTTTTTTGCTGCGGGTGTACCTGGTCTTGGACTAAAAATAAATGAATATGAATTAATAAATTGAATTTTTTCCATTAGCTCCAAAGTATCTTTAAAATCTTTATCAGTTTCTCCTGGATATCCTATAATGAAATCACTTGAGAATTTCATGTTTGGAACATAACTTTTTAATTTATTTATTATTTCATAGTATTCTTCAATACTATGTTTTCTATTCATTAATTTTAGCATTTTTGTTGATCCAGTTTGAACTGGAAGATGTAAGACTGGCATAAGTTTTTTGATGTTTTTATGAACATCCAATAAGTCATTGGTCATATCCTTAGGATGCGAAGTTGTATACCTTATCCTCTCAAGACCCTTTATCTCGTTTAACATAAAAATTAAGTCTGATAACTTTTTTTTATTATTAGAATATGCATTCACATTTTGACCAAGAAGAGTAATTTCTTTTGAACCATTTTCCGTTAATCTCTTTGCCTCATTAAATATTTCTATTGCTGGACGAGAGTACTCTGGACCCCTTGTGTATGGAACAACACAAAAGTTACAAAACTTATCACATCCTTCCTGAATGGTTAAAAATGAAGAAATCTTAGAATTCGAGTTTTGAATCAAATTTAAAGTATCAAATTTTTCAACAGTATCAAATTCTGTAACATTAATTTTTTGCTTTTCTGTTTCGAGTTCTTTTATGATTTTTGAAATTTTATGATAAGATTGTGGGCCAACTACACTGTCGATATAATGCTCTCTTTTTAGCATTTCATCGCCTTCAGCCTGAGCAACGCAACCTGTCACAATAAGAATAGGTTTCTTTCTGTTTCTAAACTTTTTTTTTAGTCGTCCGACATCATGATAAACTTTTTCAGTTGCTTTCTCACGTATATGACAAGTATTTAGAATATAACAATCTGATTCAGAAATATTCTCTGTCTTTGAGTATCCAATTTTTTTTACGATATCAAAAATACGATCACTATCGTACTCGTTCATTTGACATCCAAAAGTTTTAATGAAGATTTTTTTTGACAATTTATTTTTTAATTTTTGTACCGTATAATTCTAATTTATGATCAACCAAGTTGTAACCCAATTTTTTAGCAATTTTAGATTGTAACTCCTCAATGTCTTTATCTACGAACTCTACTATTTCTCCGCTGTTCACATCTATTAAATGGTTATGGTTATCATTAATTTCATATCTTGCTTTGCCAGCTTTAAAATCATGTTTAATTAAAATACCCGCTTCCTCAAAAAGTTTTACAGTTCTATAAACGGTAGCTATGCTAATTTTATCATCTAATGCAGTCACTCTTTTATGAAGCTCATCAACATCAGGATGATCTTTAGAACCATAAACTTCCTTTGACTCAGAAAGCACTTTCGCTATAACTTTTCTTTGATCAGTGAGTCTTACACCTTTTTCTTTACATTTGTCTTCTATTGCGCTCATAAAATTCTAATAATTTAACTTAAATATAATGGTTTTATCAAATTCTTTTCTAAAAAGTTTTTTTTAATTAAAATTTCAATATTTTCAAGGTTAAATTGAGGTAAGTCTGAGTCTCTAAATCCAAAAACATTAACATTTTTGGAGATTTTTATTCCTTTTGCAACTGCTAAAGACGTTCTTATAGAGGAAAAACTACCTGGACCTCTATTTACTAAAATTGAGAAGCTTCCATCAATATTTACTTTGTGCTTTTTTAATAAATCTAATATGTTTGACACTAAAAAATCATTATTTTTAATATTGTTTTCAATATTATGAAAAAAAAAATTATCATTAAACCTCATACCAATTTTATTTTCTTTTCCTATGCAACTAATTACTAAAAAGTTTTTAATCATACATTTTTTTTTTATTTCATTTTTATACTATAACAATAGTGCGTATTCCTCTACATCACAAAATAATATTGATGATTTTGGTTTAATTTCCATAATGTACCATAGGTTTAATGAAACTAAGTACCCCTCAACAAATATTCAAATGGACATCTTCAAGGAACAACTTAAAATAATCGAAAGTGAAGGAATAAAATTTATTAATCCTAAAAATTTTCAACAAAGTCTTTCAAAAAATAAAAAGGAACGAAAAATATTATTTACAGTGGATGATGGTTTATCATCTTTTTATGAAAATGCCTGGCCAATTTTAAAAGAAAAAAATATTCCTTTTATTTTGTTTGTAAATACCGAAAATGTTGGGTCATATAACTATATGAACTGGGAGCAAATATTAGAACTATATAATTCGGATAACGTTGAAATTGGAAATCATAGTCATTCTCATGGATATTTAGTCGAGGAAAGTCCAGAAAATATTAAAAACGACATAATAAAATCAATTAAAATTTTTGAAAATAAATTAGGTAAAAATTCACAATTTTTTTCTTATCCATTTGGAGAATACAGTCTTGAATTTAAAAAAATTATCAAAGATTTAGGATTTAAATATGCTTTTGGTCAACATTCGGGAGTGATAGATGAAACAAAAGATTTATGGGAGCTTCCAAGATTTCCTATTAACGAAAAATATGGAAAAATTGATAGATTTAAAACTTTGATGAAAACACTTCCTTTAAAGTATAAAAAAGTTGTTCCTGAGGATAGATATTTATTACAATCTCAGAATCCACCGAAAGTTAATATTGAATTTTACGAAAATATAAAAGATTTAAAACAAATTTCGTGTTTTTCAAACGAAGGAAACAAATGGAGAAATTCAAAAATATCTTTTAAGAAAAATAACGAACTTGAAATTGAAATAACTGAAAAATTTGTTGGAGAACGTGGAAGAATAAATTGTTCGTTGAGAGAAAATGGTGGTTTCTGGAGATGGTTAGGAATTCAGTTTGTAATTTCAGATAGGTAAATTATAAATTAAGTTCTTGTTTTACTACTGAATTAGTGAGTTGAACACTTTCAAAATCTGAAAGTCTGTTGTCTCGAATAATTTTTTTTAAAACTTCAGTGTATTCTTTTCCTGTTTGAGCGTATTTATCTAAAGTTGAAGTAAGTTCTAATCCTTTAACTGTTCTATTTCTTTTCCTTAATGAATGCCGTTTTTCTCTAAAATCTTTATAACCTCTATGAGTATTTAAATTATTTTGATACGCTTTCACTGAAGCTCTCAAAATCGGAAATCTTAAAATTTTATGTCCTTTGTTTTTGGCTCTCTCTAATGGAGCAATACCTTTACCATCCCAAGTCCATTGACCGAATATAGCATTTCCTTCCAATGCAAATCGTGAAGTTCCCCAACCACTTTCTTTAGCTGCTTGTGCTAAAGCTATTGAGACTGGTATTACATCCATTCTTTTTTCTAACTCTTTAATATCACCCTTTAATACTTTGTATTCTTTTAATTTTTGTCTAAGCCAATATTTCTCTTTATCTGTTGTAATTTTCTTAGAAGTAATTTTCTTTAATTCATATCTGTCATCCAATATTTTTTCGTTCTCCGCTACTATTAGTGGTAAAACGATTTTTATAAAAGTTTCCTTTTTAAGTTTAACATTTTTAATTTCATCAAGATCTTTAGGGAATTGAGTAAAATAAATAGGTTTCACTTTTTTCTCGCTTCTTACTTTGTTCAAATCGTACTGCACATCAGAAAATAAGCTTAGAACGGTATCAGTTTTGAGGTTTAAATTTGGTAAAACAAATTCTTTTACTACTTCATTTTTTCTCTTTGTATCTTTTTTTGGAGTTTTTGCTTTGTTAGACTCCTTTTTTTTAATTGAAGGTTTTTTAGCTTCATCATCTGGCATTAATTTAGCAAGATTTTCTTTTTCCAGCTTCTTTGTTTTGTCTTCAAATTTCTTATCAAGCATTATTTTAACTGACTTGTCGTCAGTTATGTATTTTGTCATATAAAATCCACTAACAGAAAGAAAACAGATAAAAGTAGTAATTACAGCTCCTGCAAAAATTTTGTTTGCCTTCCTCTCTTCTACTTTAAAATCATAAATGCTGTTCAGAATGTTAACTGTGGTTCTACTTATGAAAGAACATACTTTGATAACCCCACTTCCTATAAAAGGGAAAACTTTTAAAAAACCTTTAGCAATATCTACTAAAGACTTTGTAAAAAACAACCAAATCGAATTAATCTTATTCGTGGTTAGAAAAATTGGTTTGGAAATTTTTTTCGCTTGAATTTGTAAAATATTTTTATTTATTTCTGTTGGGATAGGAACCTTATTTTTTTTTAATATATGTTCTAACTGTGGTGTAGTTAAATATTTTTTTGCTTTTTCGTAATTTTTTACTTCTGAAATTTTATAAATATTTGCCAATTCAAGAAGTTTATCTCTGTAACTAGGATTCTTTTTCATAATTATGCTAACTCCACGGACTTAACCGTTTTTACTTTTTGACAAATTAAATTTTGGACACCTTGTTTGAGTGTCATTAAAGAACTTGGACAACCTGAACAACTCCCTTGCAGTTTTACTTTTAGAATCCCTTGATCAAACGAATGAAATTTAATATCCCCTCCATCTCTTGCGACTGCAGGTCTAATCATTGTTTCTAAAATTCTTTTAATTTCAGTTATAGTCTCATTGCCATCGATGACAGTAGTGTCATCCTTTTTTTCAGTCAAAATTGGACCTGAATTTTCTTGTAAGTAGTCATTTAAAAGTGAAATCACTGTGGGCTTTAAATCATCCCAGGAAATCTCTTCGGTTTTTTTAACTGTGAGAAATTTGTCAGACATTAACACTAATTCTACACCTTTCATTTGCAACAGTGTCTTAATAAAAACATTGTTAATATTTTTTTCATCCTGCTTTTTAAACTCCTCTGTACCGACTGTTGATAAAGTTTTCGGCGACAAAAACTTTAGTGAGTTAGGATTTGGAGTCTGCTCAATTTGTATCATTCAGCTAATTTTATATTACAATAGGCCAATTATTTCACGTATCTTTTTAAGGTTCTCCTCAGCTTTTTTGTTGGCGTTTTCTTTACCTTTTTTCAAGACTGTAGTTAAAAACCCTTTATCTTTCATCAACTTTTTAATCTCATCTCCTATCGGGCAAATTGAAGCAACTATAGCATCTGAGAGGTTTTTTTTGAGTTTAGAAAAATCCTTTCCTCTAAAATCATTTAAAACTTTTTTTACAGATAAATTTGTAATGTCAGAATAAATATTAATAAGATTGAGTGCCTCAGGTCTCTTGTTCAACTCATCTTCATTTTCTGGGAAAGGAGCGGAGTCCGTTTTTGCTTTTTTTATCTTTTTAACTATTTCTTCTGGACTATCTTTTAAATCTATTCTTGAATATTCTGATTCATCAGATTTACTCATTTTTTTGTTACCATCTCTGAGGCTCATTACTTTCGAAATTTTTTTTTGAATAAGTGGCTCTGGAATAGGAAAAAAATTTTCCACTTTGTAATCGTTATTGAACTTTTGGGCTATATCCCTAGAAAGTTCAAGGTGTTGTTTTTGATCCGCTCCAACAGGTATATGCGTTGCTTTATAAAGTAATATATCCGCAGCCATAAGATTTGGATAAATATAAAGGCCAACACTTGCCTTTTCCTTATCGGCACCAGCCTTGTCTTTAAATTGTGTCATCCTATTGAGCCAACCGACACGAGCTACGCAATTCAATATCCATGCTAACTCAGCGTGTCCGCTTACTGATGATTGATTAAAAATAATACTTTTTTCTGGATTTAAACCTGAGGCAATAAAGCCAGCAGTTGTCTCAAAAATATTTTCTTTAAGCGTTTTTGGATCTTGATAAACAGTTATGGCGTGTAGATCAACTACGCAGTATATACACTTCATTTCCTTTTGAAGTGAAACAAAGTTCTTAATTGCTCCGAGATAATTTCCAAGATGTAAATTACCTGTTGGTTGAACACCAGAAAATACAAGTTTATTTTTATCTGACATTTTTAATTTGTTCTATAATTTTTTATTTTCAATACTCCCAGCAAATTGCAAGATATTAAATAAATTGCTGCAACTAAACTTATCACAAATATAACATAAAAAAACTTATAATTATTAGTATAAAGCAATTTATCATCAAAAAGTGCGAGTGCATAGTGCAACGCTAAAGACATTAATATTGTTGAAAAAATTATTTTAATGAAATTTTTAAATGGAAGTTTTTTTATGGATAAAAATTTTTTATTTGATAATAAAATTAAGTAAACAAATACAGTTACCCATGTTGAAACAGAAGTAGCTATTGGAATAATCAAAAAACCTACTTCTTTAAAATAATAAACACTTATTAAAATATTCAGTGAAACATTTACTAAGGACAAATAAAAAGGAGTTTTTGTATTATCTCTTGCAAAAAACAAATTAGACAAAATTTTAATAAGAGCAAAAGCTGGAATACCGTACCCAAAATATTTTAAAGCGAGTGATGTTAAATATGCATCTCTTGAAGTAAAGGAACCATAGCCAAAAAGAGCATTAACAATTTCGTAAGAGGCAATTGTCAAACCAAAACATGCTGGGATTGATAAAAGCAAACAAAGTTCTAATGATTTGTTTTGTAAGTTGTTAATACTATTAATTTTTTTTTTCTTAACATTTTTTGCTAATACAGGAAGTGAAACTGTTCCAATTGCTATTCCAGCTATAGCTAAATTAATTTGATAAACTCTATCAGCATAATATAAATACGAAACAGCTCCTGATTCAAAAGATGCTATGATTGTTCCGACTAAGATATTAATTTGTGTTACACCCGAAGCAAAAATACTAGGAAGTAATTTTTTAAAGAAAAATTTAACTTTTCTGGTAATTTTAAATTTTAAAATTAAAGAGGGCTTGTAATATTTTCTGCAGAAAATTATGAGAAAAATTAATTGTAAAAAACCTGACAGTGTTACTCCATATGACAAATTTTTAGCAAAATTCAATTTTAGATAAAAAGAAACCACTAAAATAATAATTAAAACCAAATTTAAAATTATAGGGGCTGCAGCTGCTGCTGCAAACTTATTATTACAATTCAAAATTCCGGAAAAGAAAGAGGCTAGGCTTATAAAAAATAGAAATGGAAATGTAATTCGTGTTAACTCAACGGCTAAGCTATATTTTTCTATATCGTTAAAAAAACCAGGAGAAATTAAATAAACAATGGCTGGGGTAAATATTTCAACTAAAAAAACAATAAATAATAAAATAAAAACTAATAATGAAAAAACTTCGTTAGCAAAATTTTTACTAGCTTCTTTGCCAAGATTTTTTTCAGCTTCATAACTTGGAATGAAAGCAGCATTAAATGTTCCTTCAGCAAATAATCTTCTAAAAGTATTCGGGATACGAAATGCAACAAAGAAAGCATCAGCGTATATTGAGGCTCCAAGAAATATTGCAATCAAAATATCTCTGAAGTATCCTAGCACCCTACTTATTAAGGTATAAACGCTATATACAGATGCTGAAGATAATAAATTCATAATTAAGTCAAAAATTAATAGTGATTTCGTCTCATTTATATTACATACTCAAAATTTAATGACAAAAAAATCAAATATTGACCATTATACAGATAAAGAAGCACTTGACTTTCATATTAAAGGAAAGTCTGGCAAAATTGAGGTAAATTCGTCAAAACCACTCACCACTAAAAGAGATCTATCTTTGGCTTATTCGCCAGGCGTAGCTGCCCCAGTTAAAGAAATCGCTAAAAATCCTGATGCTGTGTATGAATATACTAGTAAAGGTAATTTAGTTGCAGTCATAAGTAACGGCTCAGCTATTTTAGGTCTTGGTAATTTAGGTGCATTAGCATCAAAACCTGTAATGGAAGGTAAGGCTGTTCTATTTAAAAGATTTGCAGATATCGACTCGATTGATATTGAAATTAAATCAGATGATCCAAATGAAGTTGTTAAAACTATTCAAAATATTTCAGGAACTTTTGGTGGTATTAATTTAGAAGATATAGCTGCTCCTAATTGTTTTATTATTGAACAAAAATTAAAAGAAAGTTTAGACATTCCTGTTTTTCACGATGATCAACATGGAACGGCAATAATCACAACAGCTGCTTTAATCAATGCACTTGATATTTCAGGAAAAAAAATTGAAAATGTAAAAGTAGTCATTAACGGTGCAGGTGCTTCGGCTATTGCTTGCGCAAATCTTTTTAAAACTTCAGGAGTGCAGAGTAAAAATATCATTATGTGTGATAGAAAAGGAGTAATTTATAAGGGAAGAAAAAATTTGGACAAATTTAAATCAAATTTTGCCTCTCCAACAAAACACAGAAATTTATCCCAGGCAATAAAAGATGCGGATGTCTTCTTAGGGCTTTCCACAAAAGATGTTGTTTCAAAAGAGATGGTAAAATCAATGGCAAAAAATCCGATTATATTTGCCTGCGCGAATCCTGACCCTGAAATAACACCTGAAAAAATTATTGAAGTGCGGTCTGATGCAATAATTGCCACTGGTAGATCGGATTATCCAAATCAAGTAAACAACTTAATTGGATTCCCTTATATTTTTAGAGGAGCGCTAGATGTGCGTGCAAAAGAAATTAATGAGGATATGAAGATAGCTGCAGCTAAAGCAATTGCTTTATTAGCAAGGGAAGAGGTTCCAGATGAGGTGGTTACTGCTTACGGAGGTGAAAGACCTAAATATGGTAAAAATTATATAATACCATCAACCTTTGATCCAAGACTTATGAGCGTGATACCCGTTGCTGTAGCCAAAGCTGCTATAAAATCTGGGGTTGCTAGAAAGAAAATTAAAGATTTTACAGAATATCAAGGAGAACTAGCTTACAGACTGGACCCTTCTATGTCTATAATGCAAGGTATTAATGCTTACGTAAGAAAAAAACCAAAGACGGTTGTTTTTGCTGAAGGTGAAGATGAAAATATGCTTAAAGCAGCCATAGAATTTGGTAAAAACAATTTAGGAAAACCAATAGTTATAGGAAGTGAAAAGAGAGTGAGAGAAACGCTCAATAAAATTGGTTTAAATGAAAATTATAAAATTCAAATTATTAATTCCACAGATAAAAGTAAAAGAGAGCGTTATGTAAAATTTTTGTACGAAAAACTTCAGAGAACCGGTCAATTAGAAAGAGATGTTGATAGGCTAATTAGAAATGATAGGGTTGTTTTTGGATCAACAATGGTTGCTTGCAAAGATGCCGATGCTATGGTTACAGGGAATATTAGGCACTATGCAGCATCAGTTGAAAAATTGAAACAAGTTTGCAGTGCTCGAAAAGGAGAACCAATTTTTGGAATGACAATGATGGTTTTTAAAGGAAAAACTGTATTAGTGGCGGACACTAATGTAAAAGATTTTCCATCTTCTCAAAGATTAGTGAATGTATCTAAATCATGTGTAAGAGTTGCAAAACTATTTGGTTTTGAGCCCAAAGTAGCTTTTTTATCGCACTCAACCTTTGGAAAACCTTTATCAAGAAATACCAAACATGTTAGAGAGGCAATTGAAATTTTGAAAAAAGAAAAAGTTGACTTCGAGTTTGATGGTGAAATGCAGCCAGATGTTGCTTTAAATCCGATGTATAAAGAAATCTATCCTTTCTCCAAAATAGTTGGGAGTGCCAACATTTTAATAATGCCTGCGCTTCATAGTGCTGCTATTTCAACTAAATTGATGAAATCTTTTGGAGACGCTAAACTAATTGGTCCTCTTTTGATTGGCCTTAATCTTCCAATTGAAGTTGCACCTCTGAGATCAACAACTTCAGATATTCTTAATTTAGCTTCAGTGGCAGCTTACTCATCTGATGTAATTGATTACAATAGTAACTAGTTCTTGTTTCTGCTTAAATCTTCAACCAGATAAATTGTTGGTATGACTTTTGAGACATCATATATTTCATTTGCTTCTTTGATCACCTCTTTTTTTTCATCCATATCCATTGAAATACCAAAAATATAAATTTTTTTATTAATAGTTTCTAAAGTATAATTTGAAGACTTTATTTTTTTGTTAAATATCATAGCTGATCTTAATTGACTTGTTATTAAAATATCTTTTGCCGAACTTTTGAAATTTTGTTGACCTTTGATTTCTATAGCATTTTTTACAGACCTTACGCCTTTAGTTTCCCAGGCTAACTTTGTTATTCTTAATTTTTCCTCAGGTTCATTAACTTTTCCTGTAACAAATATTCTTCCATCTAAAACTTCAACTTGAATAGATAAAAAATATTTTTTATTTGTTAAAGTGAGCCTAGCAATTAAATTCTTTTGCATTAGAGTATCATCAATTTGCATACCAACAGTTCTTGGATCAAAAGATATGCTCACACCTTTTCCAAAACGCCCTAGGTCTCCTACAGAAGTACAACTATTAAATAAAAATAAGATTACAAATAAATTAGCTATTTTCTTCATTTTTTTTTATCTTTAGACAAATTTCATAAATTAATTTTTTAGATATATTTTCTGTTTTAGAAATAAGCTCTACTGTATCTTTGAGGCTATATTTTTTAAGGTAAGTCATAGCTTTTCTTTTTATATCTTTGTTAACAGTTATTGTTTTTTTATTATATTTTTCAGAAATTACAATTGTTAATTCACCCCTAAGAGGTTTTTCAAACAGTTTCATTGAGCTTAAATTTCCTCTGTAAAAATTTTCATAAACTTTGGTCATTTCTCTTCCTATCATTATATTTCTTTCAACAAAAATTTTTTTAAAAAACTTTAGATAAAAATTCACTTTGTTGGCAGGTATAAAAAAAACTAAAGAAAAATCTAAATTCTTAAATTCTAAAAGTACTTTATTTAATTCATTCTCTGTTTTAGGCAAAAAACCATAAAAAATAAATTTGTCACTAAAACCGGCAACACTCATAGCAGTTATGATTGAGGAAGCCCCAGGAATTGGGGTTATCCTAATATTTTGTTTAATACACTCCTTTACAAGCAAAAGACCAGGATCTGAAATTACTGGTGTTCCAGCATCTGAAATAAGTGACAAAATTTTGCCTTCATTTATATATTTTATTATTTTATTAATTTCCTTTTTTTCATTAAATTTGTGATAGGAAATTAATTTTTTTTTAATATTAAAATGTTGTAAAAGTTTTAATGACCTTCTTGTATCTTCACACAAAATGATATCACTTTTTTTTATTACATTTATAGATCTAAATGTTATGTCATCTAAATTACCTATTGGTGTGGAAACTATGTATAAACCTGGTAATAATGGACTCATAAATAATAATGAATAAAAAAATAATTATAATATTATCTCATATATTAATTCTCTTTAATATCAATGTTTGGGCAGGAGAAAAATCTACAGAACTAAAAATTGGTTTATTGGCGCCTTTTTCAGGTGACTACAAAGATTTAGGAAATTCTTTGCTACTTTCAACTCAACTAGCATTGGACGAAATTAATGATGAAAAGATAAAAATAATACCAAGAGACTCTGGGTCAGGAAATAAAGAACAACTAAATAGAGCTATTAAAGAAATAATAAATTCAGGTGCAAAAATTATAATTGGACCAATGGACTCAGAAAATTTTAAAGAGCTCAATAAATACCAAGATATTATTTTTATTTCATTATCAAATATTGAACCTGAAATTTCAAAAAACGTAATTAGTATTGGAATAAGTTTAGAGTCACAAATAAAAGCATTGGAAAATTTTATTCTAAAACAAAAAAAGAAGAAAACTATTATTATGTATCCAAAAAATCATTATTCGTCTTTAATTGATCAAAAGATTAAAAATATTAAAATTAAAAATTATAAAATCTTTAAGTACAATCCTGATCCAAAAATTTTAACTGGCGAAATTGAAAAACTTACAAACTATTCACAAAGAAAAAGAAATCTCGAATTAAGAAAAAAATTACTTGAAGATAAAGAAGATGAAAGTTCAAAAAGAGAATTAGCTATTTTGGAACAAAAATATACGTTGGGAAAAATAAATTTTGACTCTTTGATAATAATCGATTTTGGAAATAACCTTAAAAGTGTCTTGGCATCTTTAGTATTTACAGATGTTGATGATAAAGAGGTTTTGTTTACTACTGTCAATCAATGGTTTGATGATAGTATATTTTATGAAAATTCTGTTAGTAATTTGTACTACCCGTCCATTAATTTAAAAAATTTTAAAAGATATAATAAAAAGTTTTTTAAAACATTTGAGTTATATCCTAATGAGATAACCATACTAGCTTATGATGCTTTAGGTTTAATTTATTATGTATGGAAGAAAAACAATGGAATTAGTTCAATTAAAGACTTTATATTAAAGGAAAAAATAAAAGGAAAGACAGGAAGTTTTACTCTTCAAAACGGTAGGGTGTCTCAAGACTTAGATATTTATAAAACAGAAAAAAATAAATTTATAAAGTTTTAACTTTTTTCTTTAATTTTTCAAAAGCAACATATCTATGATCCATTAAAATTTTTTTTTTATGAGGCATTTGTCCAAAGGTTATGTTGTACCCGTTGGGAATAAATATTGGATCAAATCCAAAACCTTTCTTTCCTTTGATTTTTTTTGAGATTGTTCCAAAAATTTCACCTCTTGAACTAAAGCTTTTTTTTTTATTTATTTGAATAGTTAAAGAACAAACAAACTTTGCTTTTCTCGTTGAATTCTTTTTATTAACTAATTTAATAATTTTTTTCATAGCTTTTTTAAAACCCCCATATTTTTTAGCCCACCTGGAGGAAAAAATTCCTGGTTTGCCATCAAGGCAATTAATTGATAATCCAGAGTCATCAGATATTGTTGTGAGACCTGAGCGTTTATAAAAATATTTTGCTTTTAAATTTGAATTACTTAAATAAGTTAAACCAGTTTCTTTTGGGGACTTAATACCGAGTTCATTTGGTGAAGTTTTTTTTATCTTTTTTCTCAATAGAAAGGATAACTCTTCAAATTTTCCTTTATTGTGTGACCCTATTAATATTTTGTCAATTTTTTTCATAGTGCTCTAGTATTTATTTTAATAATACCTATATTAATATTATGCAGACAAAAAAAGAAAGTGAAACAGAAAAAAATAATAAGAAAGAGCCCTCTAAAGAAAAAAGATTAAAAGAAGATAATAAGAAAGAAACAATTACTATTGAGGAAAAGTTTAAACAAACAGAGGAAAAGCTTTTAAGAACTCTTGCAGAGTTAGAAAATCAAAGAAGAAGGTTTGAGAAAGAGGTTAAAGAAGCTATTGATTTTGGTGGTTTTAATTTTGCAAAAGAAACTCTTGCTTTGATAGACAATCTACAAAGAGCAAAGAGCTCAATGAGAAACGATCAGTCGTTTAAAGAAAAGAGTGATCTTGATAAATTTTTAAAAAATCTTGAAGTTATCGAAAAAGATTTAATAAGTATTTTTGAAAAAAATAATATAAAAAAAATTGATTGTTTAAAAAAGAAATTTGACCCCAATATCCATCAGGCAATGCTCGAGGTCGAGGACGATTCTATTGAACCTGGTTTAATTGTGCAAGAAATCCAGCCTGGATACATGTTTTTTGAAAGACTTTTGAGACCATCTTTTGTGGCAGTTTCAAAAAAAAAGACTGATAAAGACAAAAATCAAGAGAATAAAGGGAAATAGAGCTACTTGTAGAAAAAAAAATCGCACCTATATAACCCTTTATAACAAAAGGAAATTATAAAATGAGCAGAGTAATTGGAATAGATTTAGGAACAACTAACTCTTGTGTAGCTGTAATGGAAGGAACACAAGCAAAAGTTTTAGAAAATGCTGAGGGAGCTAGAACAACTCCGTCTGTGGTAGCATTTTTGGAAAATGAAGAAAAGCTTGTAGGACAGCCAGCTAAAAGACAAGCTGTTACCAATCCAGAAAATACAATTTTTGCAGCTAAAAGATTAATTGGGAGAACATTTGAAGATGGTTCCGTAAAAAAAGATATTGAAAAAGTTCCATTTAAGATTGTTAAATCAGAAAAAGGGGAAGCATGGGTTGAAAGCAAAGGTAAAAAATATTCGCCCGCACAAATTTCTGCTTTTATTTTACAAAAAATGAAAGAGACAGCTGAAAAATATTTAGGTCAGGAAGTTACAAAAGCAGTAATTACAGTGCCTGCTTATTTTAACGATGCTCAGAGACAAGCAACCAAAGATGCTGGAAAAATTGCAGGCCTTGAAGTTTTAAGAATTATAAATGAGCCAACAGCAGCGTCTCTTGCTTACGGATTAGATAAAAAAGGTGGTAAAAAAATTGCAGTGTATGATTTGGGTGGGGGAACGTTTGATGTTTCTATTCTTGAAATAGGTGATGGTGTTTTTGAAGTAAAATCTACTAATGGAGATACATTTTTAGGCGGGGAAGATTTTGACGGTGAAATAGTAAATTACTTAATAGCCGAATTTAAAAAAGATAACGGTATTGATTTAAAAAATGATAAATTAGCCCTTCAGAGATTAAAAGAAGCAGCAGAAAAAGCTAAAATTGAATTATCCTCTGCTGCACAAACAGAAATTAATTTACCTTTTATTACGGCAGATAAAAGTGGTCCGAAGCATTTAAATTTAAAATTTACCAGAGCAAAATTAGAAGCTCTAGTAGAAAATCTTATAGAAAGAACTTTGGAACCGTGTAAAACGGCATTAAAAGACTCAGGTTTTTCAGCTGCTGAGATTAACGAAGTTGTTTTAGTTGGTGGAATGACTAGAATGCCTAAAATAATTGAAACAGTTAAAAATTTCTTTGGTAAAGAACCAAATAAAAGTGTTAACCCGGATGAAGTGGTTGCAATGGGAGCAGCTATCCAAGCAGGTGTCCTACAAGGAGATGTTAAAGATGTACTGTTGTTAGATGTAACACCACTTTCTTTAGGTATCGAAACACTGGGTGGCGTTTCTACGAAATTGATAGATAAAAATACAACTATTCCTACAAAAAAAAGTCAGGTATTTTCGACTGCAGAAGACAATCAACCAGCTGTGTCTATTAGAGTTTTACAAGGAGAGAGGGAGATGGCGGCAGATAATAAAATTTTAGGAAATTTTGAACTTGTAGGAATTCCAAATGCACCAAGAGGAGTTCCTCAAATCGAAGTAACGTTCGATATAGATGCTAACGGAATAGTGAATGTTTCAGCAAAAGACAAAGGAACTGGAAAAGAACAAAAAATTCAAATTCAGGCCTCAGGCGGTCTTTCGGAAGAAGAGATAAAAAAAATGGTAAAAGAGGCTGAAGCTAATAAAGATGCCGATAAGAAAAAAAGAGATTCTGTTGATACAAGAAATCAAGCGGATAGCATCATTCATTCTACTGAAAAAAGTCTTAAAGAGCATGGAAGTAAGATAACTGCCGATGAAAAAAAAGCTATAGAAACTGGAATTTCAGATCTTAGAAACGCACTTAAAGGAACTGATACAGAGGAAATTAAGAAAAAAACTCAGTCTCTGATTCAAGCCTCTATGAAACTAGGTGAAGCGGTCTACAAAAGCCAACAAAAAAATTCTGCAAAATCAGAAAGTAACAAGACGTCTAAGTAAAATAAAGACAAAGAAAATGTTGTGGATGCAGATTTTGAGGATATTAAAAAAGAAGATAAAGAAAAAAGAGCCTAAGACTAATTAATTGGAGAAAGCCCTATGGCAAAAAGAGATTATTATGAAGTCCTAGGTGTACAAAAATCCTCAACCAAAGAAGAAATTAAAAAAGCTTACAGAAAACTAGCACTAAAATTTCATCCAGACAAAAATAAAGGTGATAAAGCCGCAGAAGAAAAGTTTAAAGAAGCTAGTGAGGCTTATCACGTTCTATCTGATGAAAAAAGAAAAACTAATTATGATCAATTTGGGCATGCGGCCTTTCAAGGAGCAGGTGGTCAAGGAGGATTTGGTAACTTTGATTTTTCGTCCTCTTTTTCAGATATTTTTGAAGATGTCTTTGGAGATTTTGGAGATTTCGGGAACTTTGGTTTTGGAAGTTCTCGTAGAGGTGCCAGATCAAATAAAGGAAATGACTTAAGATATGATGTTTCTATAAATTTAGATGAAGCCTTTTTAGGAACAGAAAAAAAGGTAAATTATGTTACTTATAGAAAATGTGGGACATGCTCAGGGGCAGGATCTAAACCTGGATCAAAACCATCAAAGTGTAACTATTGTGGGGGGCAAGGAAAAGTGAGATCAAACCAAGGATTTTTTACGATACAACAAACATGTCCTGAATGCGGGGGAGAGGGACAAAAAATTACGAATCCTTGTAACGATTGTAGTGGTCTCGGAAAAAAACAATCTAATGAAAATATTGTTGTTAAAATCCCTAAAGGTGTTGATGACGGCACAAGAATAAGGCTATCTGGAAAAGGAGAAGCAGGTTCACGAGGAGGCTCAAGTGGAGATTTATATCTTTTCATATCAATTGATAACCACAATATTTTTAAAAGATCTGAGGAAAATCTTTTTTATGAACTACCAATTTCATTTACCGATGCTGCCTTGGGTGCCACAGTCGAAGTGCCATCTATTGACGGTGGAAAAACTAAGATAAAAATACCACCAGGAACACAAAGTGGAAAACAACTAAGATTAAGAGGAAAAGGGATGCCAATACTTAGAAGAAGCGCCTTTGGAGACCTGTATATTAAGATTATAACAGAAGTTCCAACAAATTTGACAAAAAGACAAAAAGATTTACTTGCAGAATTTAAAAATTTAGAAAATACTAAGTCAAACCCCTTAATAAAAAATTTTTTTGAGAAAGCTAAAAAATTTTGGAGAAATTAAATATGTTTAAATTAATAATAATTTATGAATTAGTTTTTATCCTTTTTTGGAACATTTTGTATCACTCCAATTCCGGTGTTGAAAATTGGTTTGAGGAAAAAATTCTTTCAGCAATATATACCGTTATGTCAACAATGGCTTTAGGCTTTGCTATAGTTTATGTTATATATATAACTGCTAAACTATCAGGAATTTTAGATAAAGTAACAAAAATGAAAGATCCAAGAAAAGATTTAAGCTAAAGTGAAAAAAATTAAATTATCTATAACTGGCTGTTTAGGTAGAATGGGGCAGCAAATCATTAGGTCTACAAAAAAAACTAAACATTTTAAGTTGATATCAGTTACTGAAAATAAGAAAATTGAAAAAAGAGTGTCTGGCTTACAGCCACAACTTAATTCTGAAAAAGCATTTAGAAATGCGAATGTTATTGTAGATTTTACTATTCCTAAATGCACTTTGGAGGTTTTGAAAATTGCCTCAAAACTTAAAAAAAAAGTAATAATTGGAACAACTGGTTTTTCTAAAAAAGAGGAAAAGTTAATAAAAAAATACTCTAGAAAAATACCTATACTCAAAGCTGGAAACATGAGTATAGGAGTAAATTTATTAATGTATTTAACCGAAATAGCTTCTAGATCTTTAGATAAAAATTTTTACAGTAAAGTTTTTGAAATTCACCATAAACGTAAAAAAGATTATCCATCTGGAACTGCCTTTATGCTTGGAAGAGGGATTGCGTTAGGAAAAAATCAAAATTTTTATAAACTAATAGGAAAAAAATATCTGAATAAAAAATCATTTCCTTACGGTAAAAAAATTAATTTTAACTCATTAAGAAAAGGTTCGGTTATAGGCAAACATGAAGTTTTATTTTCTAGTGGTAAAGAAATGATTACTTTAAATCATGAGGCTTTTGATAGATCGTTATTTGCTGAAGGGGCATTGTCAGCAGCTAGATGGATCAGAAATAAAAAACCTGGTTTATATTCAATGAGAAACGTTTTGAATTTTAAATAAATTTTAACGTGAATAATAAAGAAAAGTCTAAGATTATCCTTCGAATTTTAAATAAAATTTATCCAAAAGTACCTATTCCTCTTAATTACAAAAACACTTTTACTCTTTTAGTTTCTGTATTACTTTCAGCTCAATGCACTGACGTAAATGTAAATAATGTGACTAAAAATATTTATCCAAAATACAATCATCCCAAACATTTCGTTAAATTAGGCAGAAAAAAAATTGAAAGATTGATAAAAAAAATTGGTATTTTTAGGATAAAAGCTAAAAGTATTTTTTATCTTTCAAAAATTTTAATTGAACAACATAACGGAAAAGTTCCTAAAACATTCAAGGAACTTGAGCAGCTTCCAGGCGTAGGTCACAAAACTGCTAGTGTTGTTATGTCTCAAGGTTTTGGTTACCCGGCATTTCCTATTGACACTCATATTCATCGATTAGCACAAAGATGGGGTTTGACTGATGGTAAAAGTGTTGTTCAAACGGAAGCCGATTTAAAAAAAATTTTTCCCAAAAAATATTGGAATAGACTTCATTTACAAATAATTTGGTATGGGAGAGAATATTGCAAAGCTAGAGATTGCTACGGAATTACTTGTAAAATTTGCAAAAGCTGTTATCCCAATAAAAAAAACCAATTAAAACAAAAAAAGCTTAATATGGAAATTCTAGGAATAGGTAACGCCATTGTTGATGTCATTTGCAAGGTAGAAGATAATTTTTTGAAAAAAAATGGTTTAGTGAAAAGTACTATGAAATTGGTTAATGAAGATGAGTTTAAAAAATTATTATCAAATCTTAAAATTGAAGAAACTGTATCAGGAGGGTCAATAGCAAATTCAATAGTTGGCCTAGCACAACTCAATAATAAAGTTGGTTTTATAGGAAAAATTAATCAGGATAATTTGGGTAATAAATATGAAGAAGGTTTAAAAAAAGAAAAAGTGGAGTATTTTTATAAAAAAAAAATTGAAAAAATTCCCACTGGTACTTGTTTAATTTTAATTACTCCTGACTCTGAGAGAACAATGTGCACTTTTCTTGGTATAGCTGGTCAAATTGATGAAAATGACATTGATGTTAACGCGGTAAAAAAAAGTAAGATAACTTTTTTAGAAGGTTATCTTTGGGATGAGGGTAATCCTAAAAAAGCTTTAGAAAAAGCTATAAATAATTCAAATAAAGTCGCCATGTCGTTATCTGATAAATTTTGTGTTGATAGACATAAAAAAAGCTTTTTAGATTTAGTAAAGAATAAATTAGATATAATTTTTGCAAACGAACAAGAAATTATGTCTCTTTTGGATGTAAAAAATTTTAGTGAAGTAATAGAATTTTTAAAACGTCTAAAAAAAAAAATTGTAATTACAAGAGGCCAGAATGGATCTATTGCAATTGAAAATGATAAAGTAGTTGAGTGTGAAAGCAAAAAAAATCTTAAAATTAAAGATTTAACTGGTGCAGGGGACCTTTTTGCAGCAGGTTTTTTTCACGGCCAAATAAATGGATTGTCTGTGGAAAAAAGTTTAGCTAAAGGAACGGAAATGGCATCCAAAATTATTCAAAAAATCGGAGCAAGACTTAATTAAATTTTTTTAAGCCTTTTTCTTGTAAAACTTCCTTTTCCTTTTTTTGGTTTCACTATTCTTTTATAATATTTTTTTGAAAATAGATCGAATGCAATTTTATTTCTTTTTTTAAATTGAGTAGCCATTTTTTGTATTTAGAATTAATTTATCATCATTTAACTTATCAAAAATTTTTTTTCTTAATCTATAAATATGAGTTTCAACAGTATGGGTGTCTGCGTCCGCAGAATATTTCCAAACTTTTTCTAAGATTTCCTCTTTTTTTACTGGAGCTTTTTTCATTAATAATAATTCTAAAAGTTCTATTTCTTTTTCAGTAACCATTATAAACAACTTATTTTTCTTTAATTTTTTTTCATTCTTATCCAATATATAATCTTTAACTTTAACAAATGAATTTTGAGAAAATTTTTCTTTAATATTAAACTCAATTATTCTCTTATTTAATTCGTTTATACTTAAGGGTAAATCAATTCTATCATTATACGACAATTTAGTTTTAAAGCTAGGTTCTGCTAAAAGAATCTTTGTAACACATGTATTTTTTAAAAATTTTATCACTTCCTTATCTTTTAAAACATTTTCATGAACCATCAGGGCGTTTAAGTTTGAATCAGTATTGTCGATTTGGTTGTTTTTTGAAAATTTTAGTTTAAATTTCAAATAACTTTTTAATTCTAAGAGAGAGTTTTTAAAGCTAGTATCTGCCAAACATAAGATGTTTATATTATTTGTTGAATTATGCATATTAAATTAAAAAACAAAAAACTTTACTTTCATGATTATAAGATAAAATGCGCTATAGGTAAAAGCGGAATTTCAGCTTACAAAAGAGAAGGTGACGGTTGTACACCTAAGGGTATATTTAAATTTAAGTATATATTTTACAGAAAAGACAAAATTTCAAAGCTTAAAACAAAATTGAAAAAAATTGCTATTAAAAAGAATATGGGTTGGTGTGATGATCCAAAGTCAAAGTTTTATAATAAATTGATTAAATTTCCTTTTAAATATAGTGCGGAAAAACTTTTTTTATCAAAAAATATTTATGATTTAATTTTGGTTATTAATTACAATATGAAACCAATTATTAAAAATAAAGGAAGCGCAATTTTTATACATATTGCAACAAAAAAATATACTCCTACAAAAGGCTGCTTGGCAATTTCAAAGAAAAACCTAAAAATTTTATTAGAAAAAATAAGCATCAAAAGTAAAATTTTTATTCTTTAGATCTTTTTCCAAAAATTGAACTGCCAATTCTTAAAAAGGTACTTCCGTGATTTAGTGCATTTTTATAATCATTTGACATACCCATACTAATATCCCTAAGACTTAAAGAGGAATTAAGTTCAGCAAGTGTTTTGAAGTGCATATCTGAATTGCCATCATTTGGTGGAATTGACATTAAACCTATAACATCAAGTTTTTTCTCTCTAACACAGTAGTTGTAAAATTCATTAAGTGATGCCGAAGAAATTCCTGATTTTTGTTTTTCCAAACCTGTATTTACTTGTATAAAATATTTTAAATTTTTAGATAGTTTTTGTTCAGCGTCACTTAAAGATATTGCTAACTTTTCATTATCAAGAGAATGAATAAAATCAAAAAGCTCAACTGCCTTTTTTGCTTTATTTGATTGTAATTTGCCCACCATATGCAGTTTGATTGAAGCATTATTTTTTTTAAAAACTCTCCATTTAAGCAAAGCTTCTTGAACCTTGTTTTCACCAAAATGCTTGTGACCATGATCTATAAGCGGTTTAATATAATCAAATGTAAAGGTTTTAGATATAGCTATAACATTGACTAAGTCTTTTTTTCCTTGTTCATTTATAAAAGAATTTATTTTATTATATCTATCAATTATGGTGTTCATAAATGTTTATTTTAAAAAATAATTACTACTTATACATCGAGAACAGCAAAATATTAAATTTAAACTTAATAAAATTAAAAAATAAATTTGTTATTATTTACCGAAATATTGAAAAAAAAGAAGATATAGTTAGTTTAATTAAATTCAGAAGAGAATGCAAAAGAAAATACATTAAATTTTACGTAGCTAATGATTTAAATTTGTTCCAAAAATTGAAGGCGGATGGATTATATCTTTCTGCTTTTAATAAAAGCCTTAAACATTTAAGCCGAAAAAAAATGATAAAAAATCTCATTGGGTCAGCACACAATAACAAAGAAATTTATATTAAGCTTAGGCAGGGTTGTAAAAAAGTTATCTATTCAAGATTATTTGAAACTGACTATAAAGATAAGAAAGGCCACATAGGGATTATAAAATTCAATCTCTTAAACAATTACAATCAGTGTTTAGTCCCTCTAGGAGGTATTAAAAAACAAAATTTATTAAAATTGAATTTAGTCAGCGCCCGTTCTTTTGCAATTTTGTCAGAAATAAAAAAAAAGCCGGCCAAAATAATTAGCCGGCTTTTTTAAATATTTTAACTAAGTACTAATTAAAACGCCATAGAAATGGCCATTAAAAACTCTTTCTCGTCAGAGTTTTGTACATAGTCAGAATTTTCAGCATCGTCTTGAGATAAAGACAAAGTCATTCCGCCCATTGTGTAAGCAGCTTGAATTGAAGTTATCGTCATAGCATATGTGCTTGTAGCAGCAGTCATAGCGTTAGGTGTAGACTCCTCTTCAGTGTACGATACAGATAAGTTATCGTTCACAGAGAAACCAATTCCCATTGACTTGTTCTCAACGCTTTCGTAACCAGATAATGCTGTATCTTTAGCAGCAGAGTATCCGTCAGTCAAAGAAGTTAATCCGGCAGCTTTGTATGATCTACCATAACCTACTGTGATACCTGCAGGAGCAGCGTATTTAATACCCCATGAACCATTCTCTTCAGTTTGCTCAGAGTCTGTGCTGTCTAATTCCATGTAGTCAGCTTTAAGACTTAAACCATCGAATGGAGCCGCAGTTACTTGATATTGAGTTACGTCATAAGCAGTAGCACCAGTATTTAAAGTTGATGTTCCACCACTTGAGAATTGTGCTTGACCATTTGGTGAGTAAGCTACTTTGAACGTACCACCTAATGGAAGCATGCCTGATGGTAAGTGATATTGGATGTTATCGTACGAGCTTATGTTACCCGCATAGATCATTCCAAAACCGTTACCTGTATCAGATCCAACACCGTATGCAGAAGTATCCCATGCGTACTTAGTACCCAAAGAACCTTCAGACATAAATGCTCCAATTGTTCCGTAATCAGTTTCTAGAGTTAGTTTTACGTCGTCATATACCACTGCACCTGTACCGTCTGTTGGGTCAAGGTCTAGTGCGTAATTCCAAGCATAACCATTATCTAACTCGCCAGAAGCACTTAATGTAAATTCATTAGTTACTCCCATACCTTTGTCCAAGTTATTTCCAGCTGCTGCACTATCCGAACTCATAATTTGATATCTGAAAGTTGCGCCACCAGTTACTGATAGCTCACCAGCAGATGCTAGAGTTGGAACAGTTACAAAAGTAAAAATAACGAACAAGATTTTCATTATGTTTTTCATTGTTTTCCTTTGTTGTTCTTGTTTATTAATTTAATAATTATTAAATCACCCAGAATTTAAACGTTTTCGTGTTTTTTGCCTGTAATTATTAACCAATTTTAGCTTTTTTATGCTAAATGTTGCAAAAATACAACACAAAATAATCATTAAAACCGGTTAAATTTTGCCAAAAAGCTATAAAATTATCAATTTGTAGTTTACTTTAAAAATGATGATCAAAATTACACGTATTTTTACATATTTTCTTGCTTTCTTAATTATAGCTAATTGTGGAATTTACAAAAAAACTGACGCAAGAAAAGTTCCTGTGAACGCTCAAGAGCGAGCACGAAAAAATGTTGAGGAAGGAAGAGGTGTTGCGTTAAATAAACTTAAGGACTTAGGACGAAAAGGAAGTTATGAATTTAGCACTTCTAACCCCATGTGGAGAGCATCTCTTGAAATTCTTGATTTCTTGCCATTATCCACCGTCGACTATTCTGGAGGTGTTATTATAACAGATTGGTATAACGACACTTCAACAAAGAATGATTCAATAAAAATAACTTTGCGTTTTTTATCAAATGAAATTCAAACAAATAGTTTGAAAATTATTGTCCATAGAAAACAGTGCTCAAAAAATTTAGATTGTGTTATAAAAAAAATTGAATCAAAAATTGAAGAGGAATTAACAAGATCGATATTAAGTAAAGCAGCAGCTTTAGAAGTAGCAGACAAGAAAAAGAAGAAGTAATTTTATTTTCATGGAACGATTTGATTTTCAAACAATTGAAAAAAAATGGCAAACAGTTTGGAAAGATAAAAACTTATACAGATCGAATAAAGATAAAAAATTTTATTGTCTAGAAATGTTTCCTTATCCTTCAGGAAAAATTCATATGGGCCACGTAAGAAATTATACTATAGGTGACGTTGTTGCTAGATTTAAATATTTAAATGGATACAACGTACTTCATCCAATGGGCTGGGATGCCTTTGGCCTTCCAGCTGAAAACGCAGCCAAACAAAATAATTTAAGTCCAATTGACTGGACAAAAAAAAATATTTCAGAAATGAAAAGGCAATTAAAAATGTTAGGTCTTTCCATTGATTGGGGATTAGAAATTTCTACTTGTGACAAAGAATATTATAGGCATCAGCAAGAGCTTTTTATTGATTTTTACAATAAAGGATTAGTTTCTAGAAAAGAAAATTATGTTAACTGGGATCCAGTTGAAAATACTGTTTTAGCTAATGAACAAGTTATTAACGGTCGTGGTTGGAGATCTAATGCCGTAGTTGAAAGAAAAAAATTATCTCAATGGTTTTTTAATATAACTAAATTTTCTGAAGAGCTATTAATTGGACTAGATAAACTTAATAACTGGCCAGAAAAAGTTAAATTGATGCAAAAAAATTGGATTGGCAAATCTATCGGTTGTGAAATCGATTTTAAGATAGAAAATAATTCTGATAAAGTTAAGGTTTTTACTACAAGGCCGGATACTATATTTGGTGCGACTTTTATAGCTGTATCTGTAGATCATCCACTCGCATTGCAGTTCAAAGACAATAAAGAATTTAATAAATTTAAGGATAGTTGTCTTAAAATGGGTACGACAGAAGAAGCTCTAGCCAATGCAGAAAAAATTGGATTCAAGACCAATCTTAATGTGACTCATCCTTTTGTTTCAGAAAAAAAGATTCCGATTTACATAGCAAATTTTGTTTTAATGGATTATGGAACTGGGGCAATCTTTGGATGTCCAGGGCATGACCAAAGAGATTTAGATTTTGCCAAAAAATATAATTTGAATATCATACAAGTTGTAAGCGAAAATCAACAAAAAATAGATTTTAAAAAAACTAATGAGGCTTTTACAGGGGATGGGGTCCTAATTAATTCAAATTTTTTGGATGGTTTAAATGTTTCTGATGCAAAAAATAAAATAATAAAAGAAATTGAGAAAAGAAAAATAGGAAAAAAAAAAATTACATACAGACTTAAAGACTGGGGAATTTCACGTCAGAGATACTGGGGATGTCCAATACCAATGATTTATTTGGACGATGGTACAATCAAACCAGTAGAAAAAAGTGAACTTCCAGTGGAACTCCCAAAAGATGTGGACTTTAACTCAACTGGAAATCCTTTAGCATCACATCCGACTTGGAAAAAAACTAAACATAAAAGCTCCGGTAAACCAGCTACTAGAGAAACAGATACACTTGATACTTTTGTAGATTCATCGTGGTATTTTAT
>MDTE01048416.1_pt1 | contig 39973 bp, 16 predicted proteins | sample 811231 | NCBI WGS metagenome assembly MDTE01 (sample SAMN05326651, study PRJNA326480) | marine metagenome | isolation source: seawater | place: Indian Ocean: Red Sea | collected 2010
GAAGAAGCCGATTAGAAGAAGGCGTAAAAGAACTAAAAGACTTTATTTTACAGAAGTTCACGAAAAAGCAATTCTTGAATATTGTTCTTCACGAGATAAGAAGAAAAGAGAAGAACTTTATAGAAGTTTGATTCAGCCAGCAATGAACGAGATGGTTGATAAGATTGTTTTTACCTACAAGTTCACGACACTTCCAAACATTGATGAATTACGAGATGAGTGCAAGATTTGGCTTACAACTATTCTTGAAAAGTTCGACCCATCTAAGGGCTCAAAGGCTTTTTCTTATTTCTCTGTTATTACGAAGAACTGGTTTATTCATAAAGTTAAAAAACATTCTCAGCAACGTCAAAGAGAAATACAGTATGATTATATTCCTAGAACTATTGAGGAAAGATATTTATCTACCTATAATCCATACGAGTCTGATTTAGAACAAAAACAATTTTGGGAAGCTCTCTGGGTGGAGATGGAGAAGTGGGGTAAAATCCCAATGAAGCCGACAGAAGAGAGGGTATATAAAGCGGTCAAGATTTTGATGGAGCAATCAGAGGACATTGAAATTTTCAACAAGAAAGCTATTTATTTATACTTGAGAGAGCTAACAGGTTTAAATACAAAACAAGTTGTAAATAACTTAAATAAACTTAGGGCAAGATATCGCTCTTTCAAGACAGATTGGGATGAGGGAAAAATCACCCATATTGAAGGAGTAGAAGATGCCAAAAAAGAAGAATCAGAATCTTGAAGAATTTATTGGAGAGGCAATAGAAAACATTCGCTCAGATAGGGCAATCACTTCCCACCTATTAACAGAACTAGTCCAAGAAATGAATAAACAAAATGGACTATCTACCATTCAGCAGTGTGGTCTTATCGCATCTAAATATGTTGAAACACTTCAAAGGTCAAACGAACAAATAGTTAAACTTGCTGCTCTTCTACAGAAAAAAGAAAACAAGCAGCAGGGCTTAACAGCTTCAGAGAAAGATGAAATTTACGACCTCTTGAATTCAGGAGATTCGGAAGGCAATGACTGAGAAGAAGGATAAGACTAAAGTTGAATACGGAGAGTTTAATAAACTTTATGATAACAAGGATGTTAGAGAAAGTATAAACCTCGATAGTGAAAACTTTGTAACCTTAAGTCGAAAGACAATAAAAAATAACTTTATAAATTCCGATATAAAACAGGGTCGATATATGGGCTTTGTTCTTCAAGTTCATGAAGAGAAGGATACTGACGGCGGTATTTTTGGAAGCCTGTTTTCTTCACCAACTTGGACAGCGGTTGTTAGAATTCCAGAATTTGATGCTCACTTACCCGAACCTCTATTGCTTGGCGATGCGGCTTTAAAAAGTGAAGACAAAGATATGGGCGAGTTACGTTCCCAAGATATCATTGATATGCATACGACATTTGCCCCTCAAAAGCCAGAAGATATGAAAAAGCCCCAGCCTGGAAATAAAGTCTGGGTTTCCAAGTCAAGTGGAAACCCAGTTATACTAGAAGTGATTTCTTCAAAGACTGGCGATAATAATGTTGATATTGAAGGTGCTTCAAAGCCAGACCCAAAAAAGGCTTACAAGGCTGGTTCTGGTGGGTATATAGGTGCCACTGGAAGAGGATACACGGGAGGCGCATCTTCGACACTTCCAAAATACGTTCTCAAGGGCGAAAGACTAAGTAATGCCAAGTTGATTGCACAGGCGGTCCTTGATGAAGGCGGTACGGAAGTAGAAGCTGCGAACATAGTTGCTATGTGTCAAGGAGAATCTGGTCTTAAGCCAATCGTCGAAGGTTGTTATACAAATTCTTCAGTAGATAGAATTCGAGCAGCAATGGGTGGACGAGTTAAAGGTAAGACGGACGAAGAACTAGAAGTATTAAAAAAGGATTGTGTTGCTTTCTTTGATTACTGTTATAGAGGACCAGTCGGCAGCGAGTGGTATAATAAGAATGCAAAAGATTCTGCTCGTGGAGGATACAAGTACAGAGGAAGAGGATTTCATCAAGCTACTGGAATCTCTAACTATACTTTGTGTGGAAAAGCTATTAAAGAGGATTTGGTAAACAAGCCTGAACTTTTAGAGCAAGCACCAATTGCGGCAAAAGCACTAGCTTGGTATTATTATAGAGCCTGGACCAATGGTAAGAGACAAACACTTCGTGGCAGACCATTAAATTATTCAGAATTTGAAAGCATATATGCTCTCACCTGGGGCGGCTGGGCAGATGCTCAAAAGAATCCTTCTGTAAAAAAACATCGAATGGAAGATGTTGCAAAGAGAAAGGCTTGGGCAGCAGGTTGGTTAGATTATATTAGAAGGAACATTACAAAAACCTTACCAGCCGTAGACCCCGCTGTAGCATCAGGTACTTATGGTAGCTCAAGCCTCGGCACAGCACAAGAAGTAGCCCAAGAAGAACAATTGAAATTCTTCTTAGATGGCTATTATGCTGAATTAAGTAATCTTGAGCCTTTAGCTATTCGTACCGAAGATGAAAAAGAATTCGGAATTGACAAGGACGACCACCAGTGGGACTCTAGCGAATTAAGCCCATTAGTACAATTTCCGATGTTTGGGGGCATGAATATGTTAACCCCAATTCAGGGTGTACCAGGGAAGATACACGGTGCAGATTTTGACCAGCCAAGAGGTAGATATCAGCACGCATCTTATGACCAATTCGTCGAAGAAGGAAAATACAAAGTCAGAGCAATGTGCGATTCCGTAGCTTATGTCAGCAATTCGTCGTCCAATTATGACCAAACTCAGAAATTTTTTCAAAATAAAGTAAAACAAATATTGCTTAGTGGCGATGCCACTCCTTTTAAAGAGGCTCACAAAAAGAGAAGAATCTCTGGGATTGATAGTTTGGTTCAAAAAATTGAAAACAGGGTCTTGTCATTCAATGAAGCTAATTTAAGAAAACTGGGCTCTATGTCTTGGCAAGAATTTAGAGCTTGGGGAAAACAAAATATGCCAAACAATGCTTTAGCTTCACTTTTACGAAATGACCCGACATTGGGTCTTCCCTCTGGTGGAATGGGAGTTACGTTCACAACACCACCAGACCAAAATGGTTTGGTATATAAATATTATTACGGACACTTGAACGAGCTTTTTGTAAAGAGTGGCGAATCAGTGAAAATGGGGCAGGTGATTGGCATCGCTGGAAGTACTTCTATTTTTGACTCCAAGCCTCATTTGCATTTTCAAATGGAGGGACCGCACAATGCTCCATATTACAAGAAGCCAAATGTTTCTGGCAGAAATTTAAAACTTAGAATGCCTCCTTCTGCCCTGGTACCTGCTTTCGCAAAGAACTCCAAGTACGCACCAATCTATTCCTCGTCAGGAGCTTATGCGAGCTACCAAAAGAGTGCCCTTCCAGCAGAAGTGGTTGCTAATTTTTCACCACAACAGCCTCAGTCAGAATCATCGCTTGGCTCTTACCAGCCTCTTGAGCCTTATACAGAGAATAGAGTGAGAATAAGCGAAGGATTTAATCCAATTGTTAGTGGCAGCGATGAAAGACTTGTCTCTGCTCCAACTATTCCTGGCAGAGCGACTCAGAAAATACACGTATTGGCATATCAGAGGTTCGTAAAATTATCAGAAGCAGCAGTCGAAGCAGGCTTTGATGCCCCGCTTTTGGCTTCAGGATGGAGAACAAAAAGATATAATACTCGTGAGGAATATAATGCCGCAATGATAGAGGAATATGGTTCTGTTGCAGAGGGTAGAAGATGGGTAGCATACGAAAGCCCCCACATGACAGGTTTAGCTATAGATTTTGGAAACAATGGTTTGTACCCAAAGAGTGCTACAAATTCACAACAAAAACAAACACCATTTTTTAAATGGTTAAAGGAGAACGCTCATCGTTTTGGCTTCACTCCTTATAAGAACGAGGCTTGGCACTGGGAAGTGAAGGTTCCACTAAATGCTTATGCTTCAGGGAATGAGTTTTCTAACAATTATCAAGTTTTTGTTTAAGAGGAAAAGAATTATGAAGAAAGCAGCAATTGATAAAAATGGGATGTCAGAAGATAAGTTTGTTTCTTCATCTGGTATTAACAAATTAGTTAAAGCAGAGAAGAAGGGTGTCTTCTGCGACAATATGGCAGAGCCAATTCCAAAATATGCCCAAGCACCTTGCGAGGTAATCTATCAGGGTAAAAACAACAACTATATTGTTATGGGAAGAGATAGGCATCGCTCTAGAAACACTGGCTATGGTGGAAAGGGTGATACACAGGCATCAATGATAGATATGGTCGTAGGTCGCATGGCTCACGAGCCAAAAGATGATGTCTGGGTTGACCCAAATTTTTCAAAAGATTCAGCAAGAATTTATATAAGTCAAAAAACCGATGTAGATAAAAATTTTAATCTAGTAGCAGGTTCACTGGGTTTGTCTCGTGCAAAATCTGCCATAGCTATGAAAGCTGATGATATTAGGTTAATTTCAAGAGAAGGATTAAAAATAATAACAGGACATGGAGATACAAACTCCCAGGGGGCAGATATTTCTAATGTAAAATATGGTGTCAACATTATCGCAAATAACGATGATGAAGATTTACAGCCAATGCCAAAGGGAGATAATCTTGTAAAGGCGATATCAAGATTGACACACCATGTTGCAAAACTCAACGGCATCGTGGATGGTCTTCTTCTGGAACAAGATAAATTAAACAAGGCATTGAAGGACCACTGGCACATCTCAACGAAGCCAGGAATGAGAACTTCTGCCTCACCAGAAGTATTTTTGGTAGCCCAGCAAACAATATTAAGGCATTTTCAAAAAACTAAAATGTCTTTGAGGAACCATAGAACAAATCTTCAAAACTTTGAGAAAAACTATTTATCTGAAGGCGGCGCTGGATATATAAACAGTAGATATAATAAGGTAAACTAAAAAAATGACCAAGATGACAATAGAAGAGTCTAGACTTGAAGATTTAGCGAAAAAAGCGGAACACACTCAGAGGACTGGGTATGATTACTCCAAAGAAGTTCAAAGTCAGATTCAAAATCTTGTTGAAGTTGAAGTCGAAAAATCTCTCAAAAATCCAAGAATTAGAACGTCAAAGCATTTAGTACCCACTCCAGGCTTGTATAATAATGACATACTGATAAAGAAAGAGGACATCTACGCTTATAAACAGTCGCACCCGCAAGTGGCAGCACCATTATCAAAGAGAAGAGCAATTATAGAAGCCCTTAAGTCAGGAAATTCTATACCTAGTGAAAAGAGAGTAACTAGCAAAGCATCAAAAAGTAACGAAGTAACGAAGATTAAACTTCTAAGCACACAGGGTGAAGAAATAAATAAATACTCTTTTATGTCAAGAGATGAATATAGGGAGTGGTTTGTTGATTTGGTGCCATATATTATATCTAATTCTAAAAGTTGCCATCACGGTATTGATTATGATATTGTTGTGAGCGATTCATATCTGAGTCGTGAAGTCAGCACTGCACCAAAAGTTTTAGAAAAAAGTGTAAAATTGAAGTTGGCTACTTCAAATAATGTGTATCCTCCCTTAAGCGAGAATAATACTCACAAAATTATTAATAACACTCTCGCCAGAGCATCTTTAAAAAAATCTTCTACGATTGGAGAGTTGCCGAAGGATACGGAAATTATACTTATAGACGATTATTGTCACGACGGTAGTTGGGCAATAGCAAAGACCAGTTCATATCCTAGTTATGGAAGTTTTTTTGTTTTAAGAAGTGACATAGAGATATTAGAGGGTGTCTCAGAACACCCAAAGAAAATGGACTTAAAAAAATCTATACCAAGCCCGTCAGCAGTGTCAATAGATTGGACCACCCAGAAGGTGGGTGTGCCATATTACGATGCTTCTGATGCGAAGCACAAAGTTTCAGTCGAGACAACATTTAAAACGATGAGTTCTGTTTCTAACATATTGACAGAAGGATTTAATAAAGGTAAAAGGTTGATTCTTGAGAACATAGGAAAGTCAACTGACGAATCTACTTTGGAATCTATCATTGAAAATAACTACTATGAAAAATCTATAAGAGCCACAGATATATACGTCAACGATAGGAAAGATTCAAATATATTAGTTCTTGTAGAGGCACCACACAGATATGTTTCAACACTACCAGACGAGACTAGAACGAAATCTGTTTATTATTGTGAAGATTATGATTCATCTTCTTTGCTGAATCAAATAAATCAAGTTGCCTCCAAAATAGGATTAATTCAAAATGATATTGAAAAGTACGATGGTAGTGTTCTAAACTTTGATGCAAAAAGAGAAAAAGATAATTTGTTGTCAATGGCTTCTACAGTTAAAGAATTATTTTCAAAGAATGGATTTAATGGAGATGTTTTAAAGACAAGTGGCATCATAACTATGAAGTGGGATGCCAACTTTAAAATGATTGGTCTTGAGTATGAGAGTGAAGATGCCAGTCAGAAGATTTTAGTTACAGAAGGACTTTTGGAGGAAAATTCTAAAGAACACATGGAATCTCAGAGGATACAGCAGTTGATTTATACTCTGTATGAGATTGTATCAGAGGGCTTAGAAAAACCTTGGACACAGTTCCTTCAAGATTATGTTTCTTACGATATTGTGGAAATAATTTCAAAAAAATCTAAAACAACAAACCAGTTGGATGAGAAAGAGGCTGGACCAGTCAAGACTTTGGAGCAATATAACAAGGAGCAGAACTATTATGCTAATTTAGATAGAAAATTTGAAAAAGCAAACACTAGGAAATCTGATTTTGAATTTTCTGGAAGTTCCCTGCTCGATGAAGCAACAATAAATAATTTAAAAGAAAATATAAGTTCAGATGCCAAGGAAGCATATAATAAATTTCTCAATAATGTTGACTTTAGAAAAATTGTACTTCAATCTGTGAAGAGCTTAATACCAGAGAAGATAAATAAAGAAATGGATGATATTCTTGCCGAGGCTGAAAAGATTGAAAAAGACATTTATAAATATAAGGCAAGAATAGAGGACGGAATAGAAAAAGCTAGGCATGTCAAAGACGAAGCGGTAAATACTGTAGAACAAGGTTTAGAATATTTAAGAAATGCTGGAGATTACTTTCCTAAAATTGTAAGAGATTTTGAAATTCAAGGTACAGGGGATATTGATTTTGATGTGGCTGGTTCTATGGACATAATGTCAGAAGTGATTCAAAACCCACAAGAAGTACAAGCCTACATGAAACAGATAAAAAATATTGAATCTCCTGTGTTTGAAACCATGTCTAGATTTCCTGGGGGTGAAGATTTTGTAAATGAAGCATCTGAGGCACTAGCTCAAGTCTCTGAATTTTCTCTCGACACTGGTACGATAAGTGAGTCTGTTTTAGATAACTTTGCTAATAAAAGTGGCTTAGATGACCAGACAAATAATTTATTAAAAGAAGGGGCAATGAGTTTAATAAAAGGCGGCAGCTTAGATTTCAAGAAGGTAACTCACTTCCCACAAATGAAATATGATGACATATTGCCGACAGATGACATATCAGAGGCATTCTTCGAAAACTTAATGGACTCGATGTCATCAATGTTGAACGAAAGAATAAAACACTTAGTAAAGACAGCATTGGGAGCAGCAGAAACAGCCTTATTTTCTAACGGTAATAATGCTGGTAAAAAGGGCAATAGCCCAGGCGACACTTTTGAGAATCAAGATGTATCTGTGGATAAAGAAGAAGTTAAGCCCCTAGTTGAAAAGATGTTTGGACCCAGTGTGAGTTCTGATGATGTACAGAATGTATTAGATGACGTGGGAAATCTGCTTTCACCCAGGGAATTTTGTGACCTGCTAAGTGGTAATCCAAACGAGGTAACTCTGAATGTCTCGAAGTCAATGATTAGAGCAGCATACCCTCAGATGCATCTGAATACTTCATCGAAAATAAGAGATTTCTTTCTTTCAATTTCAAAGTTTTCGAACTACGATAATTGTGATGAAATATCTAAGGAAATACCAGAGTATATAACTGATGATTATTTATGCCCTCCAAACTCTTCATTGAGGGAGGGCATATTAAAAGAAAAGGGAATGTCCGACTCGCAGATAAAAGACCAGCTTGAGCGTGAGCGAGACCGCTCTAGAAAGTTGGCAGAAGATTTATTGGACCAATTGAAGAGTGGATTATTATCTGGAAATTCTAAAGCACCAAATAATTTTTGTTCTAAAACGCCAGAAGGAAAGGTTAAGCCTGGACAAAACTCATTTATGGATGACAATTTTAGGTATACACTACAGTCAACAGTTATTAAGACTTTTGAACCAGTGTATACATCTTTCAAAACTGACTCGGATACATTTATCGATTCTTTGTTTAGTAATCAGGGTGATAAAGGTAGGCGACCTCTAGTACATATACAAAATTTAAGTACAAACAAGGGTCACGTAACGTACATTCAAAGCTCCAAACAAATAGAAATAAGTCTACCGATAGAAGAGACACTGCCAGATTTAGGTGCTTCTGAAAACAGCGCAGCAGCAGCAGAGTTGCGACAACTTACCAGTATAAGCGCAGCATCTTCTATTAAGATACTGGAAACATCCTCCCAGCCAGGAGAGATACAAAACACTATACAACTCCCGTCGAACAATACAGTTTTTACGAAACAAAAGGTATCTCAATCATATCTTAATTACGCTCGTTACGGAGTGGACGAATATGTGACTTCTAGGGGTTTTCTGGAAAAGATTTTGCTTAATTCATATTCAAGTAATACAAATATAACAGAACAACAAAAGAACTTGATAAAAGAATCATCTCAAGAGATTCAGAATAAAGTTAGAACTAAGTTCTTTTCAAATATATTTGACGAACTTAAAAGTTCTCCTTACATGAAAGATATAGGAAAGACTGATGCTGAAGTTAAGAACCCCGAATACATTTTAGATTTTGTTAACATATGTCCTCCACCGAACGATTCTTGCGACCCACATCTTTTAAATGTTCGTGGAGAGGTAGATAAAATTTATAATTCTTTCAAGGATGACATGTGTGCATCTCCAAATTCCGATTCCGAAGAAACCAACCCCCTAGAAGGAGCAATGATGTCTTCTTGTGTTGGCTTGATTTTGAGACATTATATTGTAGACACACTGTTGAAGGGAATAACTTCTCTATCAGTAACTCAAGGTAAGAGCAGGATAGATAGGTCAATTTTAAGGTATGTCTTACTAAAGATGAAGAAAAACATGAAAACATATAGCAGTCATTACTATGATGATTTCAAGAAATTCGCTGAACAGTCTTATCAAGGCACAAAGTGCGCTGGCGAGGAAATTATTTTAGATATGATGGAGGAGGAGTATAATAAAATTTCTAGATTGCTTTTTGAAGTTTTATTTTTAGGAAACAACACAAGAAGTTATAGGCAGAAAGTTATTGATTCTATACCAACTATTTCTCTTCAAGAGTCAGAAGACAATATAATGAAATCTACCACTAATAACGTGAACGTAAATAGTCCCTTAGTCATAGTAGAGTCGGGGGATATGTTCCACCTTTGCCTTGGGATTGAACAGCCGAACGGATTAATCGTAGAAGCCAAGCCTAAATTTACAGATTTTTATAGAAAGAGTTCATTCGATGACCTTGTTCCAATAGCCAGTTCTAGGGATGGGAAGAAGGAGGAGCTATTCAACTCTGTAGAGTTTAATATTATTTTAGATGTTTGCTTCCCAGTAGATGTTTTTTCTTCTGCGATATTTATTCACGAAATTGAAACGGCATCAAGAATAGACGATATTGATATGGCTTTTGGAAATACCAGAGACATCTTATTTTCGATTTTTCACTCCATCAAGCCCGAAGCTGAAGACTGGAAAAAAGAGAGCCCCATCTTAAAAGAACTGGGAGAGACAACAGGCATGAGTGGTGGCGCAAGTTTAACAGCCCTTTGGGATTTTAATTTTGGAGTTTTTGACACACCAGTTACAGACAACACATTTAATTTTGGTCTTCCTTTGGGTTGGGGTAATTCTTTTAAGGGTCTATTCTTTTCTTTCGCAGCTAAGGCTATAAAAGACGCAGCAATGAAGACCTTTAAAGATTCTGTTGAGACGGCAGACCCGAATATAGTATTTTCAAAAAAACTTTCAAAGCAAATAAAATTGGCTGGAAAGAATGTATCGACAACTGAAATATCAGTCTTAATGTCTCTCGTTAATCCACTTGCTTATCCGCAAACACCTAGCAGTATTGCTTATCATGCTCTAGGTTTGGGTTCTTACATGAAGAAGAAAATAGACACAAGCTCCGAAGAAGGTGCAGAAAAAGCAAATAAGATAGAAAACACAGGTCTCAAGATGCCTCAGTTGTGTGAAGAAATGTTGTTAGACTAATAGAAAAATAAATTTAACTATTTATTGTTAAACGGAGAAACTTACATGTCAAAGGGACTGTCACCAAAATTACCTCTTTCCAAAAATCCTGTCGATGGATATAGCTTAAACAAGACTTACAAGGAAATGATTATACAAAACCTGAAAATGTTGGTACTTACAGCACCAGGGGAAAGAATAATGGAGCCTTCTTTTGGCGTCGGTCTTAGAAATTACTTATTTTTAAATGATGACCCCAAGATTAGGGCAGATATATCTTCAAAGATAGACGAACAAGTCAAGAAGTATATGCCATTCGTGGAGGTCTTGGGAATTGACTTTAATCAGATTGAAAATCAGGAAAATTCTTTATTTGTGGGAATAAGGTTTAAGATTATTCCTATTGATGTAGTTTCGTATGTTGAAATAAATACGCAAGTCAACTAATTATTTTAGTTTTGGAGAACTTCCAGTAATGAGTAAAAAAAGAATAGTATCTGTAAAATATACAAGTCGAGAATTTGATACAATCAAAAGGGATTTAATTGATTATATCAAGAGATATTATCCCAACACTTATAGAGACTTTAATGAGGCTTCATTTGGCTCTCTCATGATTGATACTGTTTCTTATATTGGGGACATACTTTCATTTTACATAGACTATCAGGCAAACGAGTCTTTTCTAGAAACTGCAACAGAATACAATAACATCTTAAAATTAGCACGTCAGCTAGGATTCAAGTTTAGAGCAGCACCATCTTCATTTGGAATAGCTTGCTTTTATATTCTCATACCAGCATCGGCTACAGGCATTGGTCCAGACCTGAGATATATGCCTATTCTGAAAAAAGGCGCAACATTTTCAACATCATCTGGAAGCAGTTTCATATTAAATCATGACGTACATTTCGGAGCAGAAAGTTCCAAGATAAGAGTGGCTAGAGTAGACGAAACAACTGGTAATCCTAAATATTATGCTGTAAAAGCTACAGGTGAAGTTGTTTCTGGAAGATTAGATACGGAATTTGTGGAAATAGGAGATTTTAAAAAGTTTAGAAAAGTAACACTATCAGAACCAGACATTTCAGAAATCATATCTGTAGTAGATACAGAGGGCAATGAATACTATGAGGTAGATTATATGTCTCAGAATGTATTATACAGAGGTGTTACTAACAGAAGTAAGACTCTTGGCAATAACGTACTTGATTACTCTCCAGGCGACCAAGCAGCAGAGATATTAAAACCCGTTGTAGTCCCCAGAAGATTTATCAGTAACAGAAACGCCAGAACGACTGAATTAGTTTTTGGAGCTTCTTCCGACTATGAAATAGAAAGGGATTATATTACAGAGCCTCAGACTTCGATATTGGAAGTACATGGAAAACAATACCTACAAGACACTTCCTTGGACCCGACAAATTTAATAAAAAGTGATAAAATGGGTGTTGCTCCTTCAAACACTGTGTTGACAGTATCATACAGATTAAATACTTCTGATGAGGTAAACATTAGAACAGGTCAACTTAGTAACGTACAAACTTATCAGCTTGATTTTGAGGATGAAGCAGTTTTGGACCCAGCAGAAATAGTCACAGTTACACAATCTATAGAAGTTGATAATGAAGAACCCATCATTGGGGATGTTACGACAATGGATTCAGAAGAGTTGAAGCACAGGGTCAAAGATGTATTTGCAACACAGAACAGAGCAGTAACCCAGCAGGACTATGAATCTTTTATATATCAGATGCCTCCAAGATTTGGTTCTATAAAAAGATGCCGAATAATGAGAGACAATGATTCTCTAAAAAGAAATTTAAATTTATATGTTGTGTCCGAAGACTTTAGAGGAAGTTTGGTTAAAACCAATGACATACTAAAGAGAAATGTAAAGACTTGGATACAGAAAAATAAAATGATAAACGATACAATTGACATTTTAGACGCAAAGATGATAAACTTAGGTATTGAATTTGTAGCCGTAGGTGCGATGGAAAAATCAAAGTTTGATGTACTTGAGTCAGCAAAGCAGGCTTTAATCACTAGGTTCAGAAGAATACCAGACATTGGAGAGCCATTTTTCATCACAGATGTTTATAAAGAGCTTAGAAATGTAGACGGTGTTGTAGATGTAACTGATGTGAAGATTTCAGTTAAGGCTTCCTCTGACGGTGGAAGAAATTACTCAGCTACCTCTGTAGATATTGGAAAGTTAATGTCACCAGATGGAAGATATATTGAGATGCCAAGGAATGTGATATATGAAGTTAAGTATCCAAATTTTGATATTAAGGGAGTGATTGTATAATGTCTGTAAAAAAGTTTTATGCTACCGCCGATACAACCATAACAAACGCCTACAAAGAAGATATATCTACAAGAGGTACAGATTCAAATATGGGATTGGCAGACTCTCTGGAGCTTTTCTTTATTTATGCTCAAACTCCAGATGCTGATGCAACTGAAGAACAGAAGAGAGAGGAAGCTAGAATTATATTAAAGTTTGACACCGATGCTATTCTTGCGAATTATTCTAATTCTTTTCCTTCTGGAGTTAAGTTTGTGCTGAAGTTGACAAACGCAGAACATCCGTTTACATTGCCTAAGAATTATTCTGTAAAGGCATTTTCACTATCAGAATCTTTCGTAGAAGGTCATGGGTTGGATATGGAATCTTATCTGGACGAAGGTCCATCTTCTTGGAATAACAGAGAAGCTAACACAGCTTGGACAACACCTGGGGCAATTCAAGGGACTGAGACTCTTTTGGGAACACAAGTATTTGATACAGGGTTAGAAGACCTTGAAATAGATGTGACTTCTTATATTGAAGGGATTTTCAATGGTGACACTGACAACGGCGTCGTACTTGCACTTGACGCTACCCTCACAGCGGGAACAAAGAGCTTCTACACAAAGAAATTCTTCTCTCGCTCATCAGAATTTTTCTTCAAGCGACCAGTGATTGAGGCAAGAAGTTCAGTCACTAGAAGTGATGACAGAGGTAATTTTTACAAGTCTTCACCATTTGTTGCCGCAAACGAACAAAATTTATATTTGTATAATTCTATTAGTGGTGTGAGAACAAATCTTGTAGGTAATGTTGCTTTAGAACTTTTTGAAGACGAAGCCCTCACAACATCTATAACAACAGGGGTCATAACGAACGAAGAGGCAGGAGTTTATAAAGCCGTAGTGACAGTTCCCGATACGGTTACGGCTACAACAATTTACGAAAAGTGGACTTCAGATGCAAACGTCGTAAAGACTGGACCCATCACTCTATTAACTAGGCAAGCTGAAACAAACGATGGCGACATAGAATATATTACAGACATCACTAACTTGAAAACCTTTTATACAAGGCAGGAAACCGCAAAGTTCAGGATTTACACTAGACAAAAAGATTGGAATCCAACTATTTATACGGTAGCAAGCAAAGAAATTGAAAACTTGATTGTAGAGAAGATGTACTATAAGATTGTCCGAATGGTGGACGGGAAAGATGTCCTTGATTATGGCATCGGAACAAGTGGTACGAACAACGAGCACACATTAGTTTCTTACGATGCTTTGGGTAGTTATTTTAATTTTGACATCTCACTTTTGGAAGAGGGATATATGTACGGAATTAAATTATTGTTCTCTATAAACGGAGAGTTAAGAGAACAAAAAGAGATTTTCAAGTTTAGGGTTGACTAAATGAGCACAAAAGATTTATTTAATAAAAATAACAAAACTCTGACAAAAAGTCAAGCAGATAAAGCAAAAAAAGACTTGGAGTCGGACGAGCTTGCCGCTGAAGTCGTAAAGTCTAATACTAGATTTTTATCTCACATCAACTACTCTAAGCCTGGAAACTTTGCTTTTTACGGCTCCGCAGAAAAATACTACGAAGATTCATTTGACAGAGTATATAAGACTTATCCATACGACGGTTCTCACAAAGAAAAGCAAGAGTGGTTGAACAGCTCTTCAGAGCTTGATTTGTGGATACTAAACAATGCTTATCCTAAATCAGTAGGTCATGTTCGCCTCGGCGCAAATCAATCTATATTTGTTAAAGGTGGTCCTAACAATCAGCCAGGAGTTGAGGAAACAGACCCAGAGGAATTATCAAAACAATTTCCAGTAAAGCAAGGAAATTCTAATATTTGGAATCCTTCTATCTACAGGAATTCAAATCTTCATCTAGACCCAAATTTAGGATTTACTGTTGAATTCTGGATGAAATTTGATGACCCTGAAGCAAACAATATAGTTCCGTTTGTAATAGGAAATTCAAGTGGCACACGAGTGAGTATCAGGTCTGTCGGCGGTGGCAGCGGCATATTTAACATCTCTTTTAATGACGATGCTTTTAGTGGCGGTACTCAATTTAATGCGACAGGCTTAAATGATTTACTTGAAACTACTTGGAACCACTACTCATTTTCGTTTATTAATTCTGGTGACAAAGTAAAAACAGAAATATACAAAAACGGTGTTTTGCGAGCAGATTTTCTTAATGGAACAACCGTCGGTACTATTTCTCAGGAGGAATTATATCTAAACATTAATGGTTTAATGAATAATATCACTGCCGCAAGAACTAATGTTGTTGATGGAATGTACATTGATGAATTTCGCTTTTGGAAGCAAAAAAGAACAGCAGAAGAAACTGGAAGATATTGGAATACTAACATCCACGGTGGTACAAACACTGACGATGACAAATACAGCGAAGAAAATAGAAATGTAGACATTGGCATTTATTATAAGTTTAATGAAGGTATTACTGGAGATGACACAATAGATGCTACAGTTCTCGACTACTCAGGTAGAATATCAAACGGAACTATTACAAACTATTCTAATACAGTTAGAAGCACGACATCAGCACTTGACGAATACGGTCAATTTATTCTACCAGAAGAAAAAGATTATATTATTTATTCACAGCATCCTGAGTTTGTATCGAGCAGAGAAGAATATAGAAAAAAGGGAATGGTTCACGACCTCTCGAATAACTCAAGTATATATCATACAATGCCAGCTTGGATTACAGAAGAAGATGAACAAAAGGGCTCCAACATAAAGGAACTCTCCCAGGTAATCAGTAGCTACTTTGATAACGCTCATGTGCAAATCAGAGAGTTAACGAACTTAAAAGAAAAAGAATATTATTCGCTCGACAATGAAGCAGAAAAACCTTTTTATATTATTAGAAACAGCTTAGAATCTCAGGGCATGGTTGTACCAGACTTATTCACGGAAGCATCTGCGTTTGAAGAAATACTTTCTCGAAGCGAGACTGCTCTTTTTGAGGAAAAACTTCAAGACGTAAAGAACACCATTTACCAAAACATTTATAACAACCTTTCTTATATTTATAAGTCAAAGGGAACAGAGAAAGCATTCAGAAACCTTATTCGTTGTTTTGGAATTGATGATGAGCTTGTAAAGATAAATATGTATTCTGACGGTGCTGATTACACACTTGAAGATACGAGAAGACCTGTAGCGATAAAAAAGAAGTTTGTTGACTTCAATAATGCGGATAGAGAAACAGCCCTTGTTTATTCAAAGAAAGACCTATCGAATTCTGATTCAGAATCTTACATTAGAGGCATAAGCAAAAGGTATCCAGCAAACCTTTCTTTTACTTTTGAAACACAGGTTATTTTTCCAAAAAGAATTCCGAAGGACCACCCGAAATATGAGCCACCATCAAATACTGAAGAGCACATTGCTTTACTTGGTGAATACACGACGTATGTAGCCAGTAGTCAAAACTCGATATTTAATTTAAAGGCAATCAAGAAGGACAACTCCGCAAAATCCGAAGATGTGAAGTTTCAATTAAATTTTGACGGAACGATAGTGGATACTAAACTTTTTAAGTCAGTTTATGATAATGCTAAGTTTAATTTTGCTGTAAGGCTTGTACCTGACAATAAGTTATCAACACTTGTCGGCTCGACGGCTGCATCACCCGATTACACTGCTGAATTGTACTGTGTTAGAATGCTTGGTGATTTTATTGAAGATGAAGACTTTCAGACACTGGCTGTTTCAAACGCCGATGCTCGAAGAATTCTTGAAATGAATAAGTTTGTATCTGTTGGTGCTCTGAAGAATTTGAATAACCCAGAAACTACTGCGACAATTAATGACACAAGAGTTAAAATTGGTTCAACACTATTTTGGTATGACAATGTAACGAACGAAGAAGTTCGAGCCCACGCATCTGATGCTTCCAACTTTGGACGACTTCATCCAAATGAAGAGGCATACATGTTTGATTCCAATATTAACACAGGTGACGCTAGTGCGATTCAAATCTCAAGAAGAGATACATTAGCGATGCACTGGGATTTTTCTGAAATTACTGGTTCTGATTCTAACGGTAATTTTATTGTAAATGATTTGTCTGAAGCAGTAGAAAAAGTTGAAACACTTATAAATGAGAATTCAATTCAGTTCACTGGGGCAAATGCAGAAACGATTGATATTCCAGATAGTAATGACTTATCATTTACGGACGGTAATGGCACAGATAAGGCTTTTACTATATCTAGTTGGGTAAAAGTAGGTGATGTCACAACTGATTCTGGCGTAATAATTTCAAGAAGAAATAATGTTGGAGTTGGAATCGAAGATGGAGAGTGGATTATTGGTCACTCAAACGGTGGGCTATACGTCATCCTATATGCTGACCCTATTCAAAATGGTACTAATGCGTTTAGCACTGTTAATAGAATCTTTTTTGAAGATAATGTAAAAAAGCTCTCATCGGGAACTTGGCACCTTGTCACAGTAACTTACGATGGAACTCAGAATACATCTGGTCTCAAGGTCTACAAAGATGGTGTTGAGATAACCACAGGCAGTGTAACAAAACTCAATTATTCTGGTATGCCAAACTTTAATATTGTTACAGCTATTGGTGGCACTGATAGTCCGACCACCAATACCTTCGAAGATAATATTGCAGACACATCCGTGTTTGACAAAGCACTATCTAGTGAAGAAATAGTAGAATTATACAATGGTGGGAGCGTAAAAGACTTAGAAGAGTTCTCTGCATACGATAATGTAATCTCTTGGTGGAAGATGGGCGATGACCAAGATACTACTGGCGCAGGAGGGATTAAAGATTACGTTGGTACGAACAACGGAACAATGGTTGGTGCTGGGATATCATTTCAGCCAGCACCGAACCTTCCCTCGGACAAGAGAGTAGACTCAGGTCGCTTCGGATGGTTTACTGCTCTTGTCGGTTACGAGGTAACTGGTCTAGGAAACCACTTTCCTAACAATGATGACCAAGTAGTTAATAGGGAGTTTGTTTATTCCCAAAAACACAGAACACCAGAGGTTATAAACTCTGAAGAATTAGTAGAAATAAGAACACAAGATGACGACATCTTTACGAAAGATGCTAAAGTTGCATCTCACTTTTTTGCTGTAGAAAAGAGCATGTATCAAGTTATATCTGACGATATGATAAATCTTTTTGCCACTATTGTTGAATTCAATGACTTGATAGGTCAACCAGTTAATAGATATAGACTACAGTATAAGGCATTAGAGAATTTTAGAGCCAGATATTTCGAAAAAGTCAAGAATGTTCCTAGCTTAGAAAAATATACAGAATTATACAAGTGGATTGATTCTTCTATTGGGATGATGCTACAAGAATTAATTCCTGTGTCAAGCAACTTCTCGGCAAACTTGAGAAATATGATTGAGTCTCACGTCCTTGAAAGAAATAAGTACTGGACAAAATTTCCAACAATGGAAATGTCTGGTGAACCACCTCTTGGTATTGTAAAGGGTATAAATGAATTAACTTATAACTGGGAACACGGACATTTCTCTCGTAAAGAACCAGAGTATTTTGCTTCTTTCAATGGAACAACTTCAAATATAGAAGTTCCAGATGCTTCTAACCTTTCCTTTGATGAATCAATGTCGATTTCCATGTGGTTTAGATTTGCAGACTTGTCTCAAGGGGTGACTACGGTGTTATATAAGGTTGGTGAATATTATATAAATATTAACCCAGCCCCGACAGGTCAGTTGTCTGCCTTCACCCTTGGTGTTAAACCCGCAAACGGCGGCAATGATTTGAATGTAAATTTCGGTAAAGACATCGAAGCAGATAGGTGGTATAATCTTGTTATGACCTATGACGGCGGTCTTGACGAAAATTCGGTAGAATGTTATATTGATGGACACTCAGTGCCTTCGAGTACCGTTGATTCGATAACTGTTCCAATGAGTGATACCGCAGGAGTTTTAAAGATAGGTTCTGGAAATGGAGGATTATTCTCAGAAGTTGATTTGAGCGACGTTGCCCTTTATGAAAAGATATTGACTCAAGACGAAGCAGTCGGTCTGTATAATAATCAGAGACCATCAGAAATTTTTAAATCGCCAAATATTTCAGCATTAGTTTCTTTGTGGCGACTTGATGGAGACTCAACAGATTCTAAGCACAATAATGACGGTACTGCAACTGATGTTACGTTCGGTGAGAACATCACAGAAGATAAGAGATTCTTATGGTCAGATAAAAGAGGAACTATAGCAAAGACAGATATTTCAGAAGTTGACAATAATAGAGAAATCTTAAGAAGAGTTGCTACTAGAAAGACCCAGGGAAATACAAAGGTTGTAGAAAGAAACGGCGTTGATGTTGAAGAGGATAAGCCAGTATTAAGAGAGCCACCCACTGCACCAAATACTCCTGGCGCAGTTTACTCTGGACAGGCGTATGTTACAAGAGCTTTATCACGTCCCTATAGATTAAACTTGGATGTTGTTAAAACGATTCACGGTGGTACGAATTACTCTCCTTCTACAAAAGACCCAAACTCATTTGTAAGAGCAGTTACAAAATTTATCCCAGGAGCAGGTACTGTTGGCATAGATGTTGACGTAGCAGACAACCCAGTCACTTATGAACAATGGAAAGAGCTTTATACTGTTAAGAGAAGTATAACTGTTACGATTGCAGACACTGAAGCAAATATCACGCAAAACTTTGACGACGATGTGTTTTATCCTTATTACGGTGAAGATTTTAGAGATGCTTCTCCTTTTATCACTGGTCATCATAATGACTCTTATGGTGATGATGCGGAAATACCAGCACAGGGTCCGTTCACAGAGACCTGGGTGGGCGGCAATCAACACAGGCACGTAGATTTTGCTAATCAAGGAAATAGACCAGAATTATATCTTGATGATAGTGGCATTTTAAAACATCCTTACGAACTTAGTTCTAGTAATCCTGCTGCTAGACATACAAGAGATGAAGTCGCAAAGAGACCTGTAAATGTTAGAAATATAAAAACAGAAATTGGAGTTCTCAAGACAGCTAATTATAATTTTGAAGGTGTTGATATTGGGAGCACGCCAAGTGGTTGGTCTTTCATAAGTAGCCCAACGGTGCAGCAAGATAATGCAGCTACAAACAAGGCTCTATCATTCCTCGGCACTGCTGTAGCCTTACCTGCTGAAGAGGCGGGTAATTTTGGAGCTTCTTCACATTGGCGTGTAGCTTCTATTAATAGAGGTTTCAAAGGACCATTAAATGTTTCTTTCAAAGCCTATGAAGGACGTGCAGGCGGCAACTATGGGATTACTAATCCACCAGAAAACTCTGATAAACTTTGGCTTCAATATTCTACAGATGCCGTAACTTGGACAACCGCAGGGAATGCATTATCATCAGCCGATGTAGGTAGTTATGACTTGACCGAGATAGAAAGAGAAATTCCCCAGGAAGGAACAATCTATTTAAGATGGGTCAACTCAGTTAGTTCAGGGCACCCAGGAGATAACTGGGCTATAGATGACATTTCTATTAGCTTTGATGGTTCTGATAGGTTGCTAGGTAATTATACCAGAGATTACGAAGTAGTTCAAACCTCCAGCAGAAGCAGGAATAACAGATACTTTGTGAGAAACGAGGGAATTACCGACACCCTAACTGTAGCTCCAATACAGGACGCTCAAGACTTTACTCTTCCAGATAGAGGAAGAACTGAACACGTTATTGTAGAAAGATTCTCTGCTCCTGGCGACCCACTAACCCTTTCAAGAGGTTACTTAGACCGCATCGCAGAAGAGTTTAGTGTATACAATTCAGTTAATTATAGAAACTTGGACGATAGGGAATCTAATACAGCAGACCTTTCAGCACACAGTGCTTTGTATGAGGGCTCACAAGGATATATGCCAGATACAAATGGTATGCCTAGTATTCATAAAATTAATAGAAACACAAGTCACGAGGCAAGAGGTAAGAATCACGACAATGCGTTTGTATCTTATCAAATTCCAAGAAGCGATTTTCAATACAACGTAGAGATGATGTCTACTGAATTTCCAGAAGAAAAATATAGTACAACGTACACAATTGCAGATGCAGTCCCATCTGACCCTCCAACTGTTCCTGCTGGCTATACTTTCGGTTTCGACGCCATTGCCACTGCCCCAGATTATCAAGATGAAAGAATCGGCGCTATTCATTCTAAATCTACCATATCTTTTGATGTGGAGCCTGGAACGGTTATTGCTGATGAGATTCTCTATTTTCAATATAAATTGGGAGATGACGGTACTTGGACAACCCTTGAATCCTTTACTCACGACGGTGGCGTTGTGTCTTTTTCTGAAGAGATTGATTTAGGACAGAGCGTACACAATCCTTTATATGTTAGATGGCTTTCTAGTGAGAACGATAATGATGCTGCTACTGGAAATACAGGCAGATTCTTTATTAAAAATCTTTGTTATAAGCCCACCAGTCTTGAAAAATATGTAGAAGAAGCAACTGTTACAAAGGGACTTAACGACTATGCTGATTACCAAGGAGCAGGGTATAGATTTATTAGAAATTTAGAAAATCAGCAAGTTGCTAATCAGAGAAAGAATAATATAATATCTCAAATTAATAGAACTAGAAGTGAGCTTGCCCCAAGGACTACTACAGATTATGTTGAACCAGTTGTCACTTGGAACAAGCCCAATACACATTATGTTCTTAACGAGGAATATTATAACAGAGTTGTTAACGCAGAAGCAGGTAGTTTAATCGGTGTGTTCTACGAGATTGGCTCAAGACCTATAACCTACTCTTACTCCAACAATTTAGAAAACTTTGCTAATTTTAATTTAGCAAATGCAGTAGATATGGTCAAAGAAAGGGAAGGTCAATTCATTGATTCTCTCATGGAAGTATTCAAAGCAGGCGACTTATTGTTTCATCGTTCTGTAGCGAGAGAAGTGATTTATCCAAGACACAAAAATGTAGGTCTTAAAAAGATAAGAACAAGAAGTGAATTTGATAATTACAAGTTTTTCTGGAAAGATAAAATGCTTGAAAGAATTAAATGTTCGGACACTACAAAACTTGGATACACCTTAACAGAAGAGTTTAGAGAATACTTTAATCAAAAATATTCTGTTGACGTTATGGACAGTTTTCATTACAAGGCAACTGGTACAGTAACAACTCCAATCTTCTCAGTAGATAATATGTCGTTTCTTACTGTTCCTGACGACGACTCTCTCTCCTTTATTAACGGTAATCAAGTTGACGTTCCATTTTCGTTTTCCATAGACTTGAGACTAATAAATGATTTTGCGAACCCAACCAGTGCTGGCGGTGAACTTATATATTTGGCAGCAAAAGGCACAGCCCAGACTGGAAACATTGAGTATATTTTCGCCCTTACGAACAACAATAGCCAAGTAGGGGGACCAATAGAGTATACTGTTCGAGTCTTCTTGCTCGACACCAATGGCGGTGGATTCCAACTCCTTTTTGGAATCCCAGGAATAGACTTTGTTTCGACTAGCCAACAGTATGTCAATATTGCTTTAACCTATGATGGCTCTGAGACTGTAGACGGTATATCTGTTTACGCTAATGGAACCCGCTTTAGTTCGACATACACGGTGGCACCTGGGTATCAGGGTATGTCCAACCTTTCTAGTGACTTAATAATTGGCGGTAGTTTCGATGGCAGTCTAAAGAATGCCACTTTCTACAACAAAGAGTTGACACCAGAAGAAGTAAGCAGAGTGTATGCTGGTGAAGTTTTGGACAGTGCAATTTCAAGGTGGAAAATAGATGGCAACGGCAACGATTCTATTGGCTCAAACGATGGTACTTTGTCAGCAACAGACTTGACAACTAGTAATCCAGTTGACTTTCAGTTCATAACGAGTGACTTAACGACTAGGGTAATTGGAGACCTTACATATATGGGCGAAGACAGAGCCAGACACATGGTAACTAGAAAAGATGTAGAACCACTACATACTTTACCAGCAGTCCCACCAGATGTTGCTTGTCCACCTTTGTCAACTTCTGAATCCGTTGTTGCCTTTTATCAAACAGCAGATAGTCAATATAATCCACCCGTTCCAACAACACAGCTATATCACAACCCGTATAACGACAACTATAGAGAAAGTGAAGGATGGATAAACCGAAAGAGTGTGGTGGCAGAGCAGAAACCAACATACAATGATTATAGTTCTTATTCGGAAGAAATAAAGTTGGCAGCACAAAATTATGGTCTCGTGTCTGAATTTAGAATTTCAGAGCACATGGACAAATATATTTTAGAGAATGGTGGAAACTTTAGAGCAAAGAATTATGATTTTCTGACTATTGACGGCGCAAGTTACGATGGCGTGAGCCATACTCTTACGAGTGGCGACTCTACAGTGGAAACTTCTTCTTTTTACTCTATTGCTTTTGAAGATGACTCCTTGGTAGTTACATCATATCCAACGACGGGAAGTCAGGCAACTCTTGTTACCAATAATTCAGAAGGTTATGCTGATATTAATCCGATATATAGTCCAAATTTTGCTGCTAAGTTTACTAGCACTTTTGACTTGACAAATAGTATTAATACAAACATAAGAGAGAACGCAGCAGGAAAATTCAACTTAGAGGCGACTGATGAAGATTATCTGATGGTTACTATAGATAACTGGGATTTAGAGTCTGACACTAACAAGAGAATTTCTTTAAAAGACCCGTTTACTATTTCTGTTTGGGCACAGCCAGAAGATAAAGACACTCAAGATTACCAAGTTCTTTTTGCTAATACAAATATGGAAACTTCTGGTTTTGATGAAAACTTTGTTTTATATTCTAGATTTAAACTTCCAGATTCTGCTTTTCAATATCTTGGCTTGACTTTGGCAGTCACTCAGAGTATTAACGATATAGACTCTACTAGCCAAGGTATTTTTGCTTTCTTTAATAGAGACAGGACACCTGCAAGATTAAAATCTCAATCTTTCAACCATGTAGCACTACAATTTGTTCCACCAAACACCAGAGATACATCGGTGAATCCTGAACAAAACCCGTTTCTTGTTAAGCTATGGTTAAACGGAGAAGAGCTTTACGGAATACCAGTCTCAACACTGATAAATTCTTATTCGACGGGTTATGGCTCTGGAGAATATGGGGTCAGGGGCTATTCACCTTGTCAAGTAGGCTTTTTCAAGGGAAATCCTTGGTCGGACCCTGTTAGTTCCAATATTCTTCTTTATGAAGATGTGACATTTGAAGATGGCTACAGAATCGGCATTGGCGGTCATTCAAACGAGGCGAATCGTTCATTGAAAGATATTTCACTCGGTATGATAACCCACAACTTCGAAGGAGCATCAACAACACAAAAGTTCAAGGGACTCTTAGATGAGTTCTGTGTATTCAGAGGCTTGTTGTCGAAGGTCTCTATACAGAATATATATAATGAAGGCGTCCCACCAGATATGAATGAGCTTATGGATGATGGAAGCATAGGAGATAATTTTGCTTATCTCACAGAAATTCCTGGCTTTTTTGGATTTCCAGCAATTCCTATGTTTGCTGATTCTGGAGAGTTTGATTTTGGAGTGGAGGCAGATAACCTTGACGATGTTAAAATTGAAATAAATAATTTTCAATCCACTGCCACCAATGTCTTTCCAGGCGGTAACTGGGCAAACACATCTGGCGGCAATGCGGTCAAAGAATCTGGCGTCAGCGGCAACACCAACAAATTGCTTGCTTTGACGGGCGCTCTTCGCACAGGCACAGCCCAAGACCCAGACGCAACAGATTTTTACAGAGAGGTTAGATATAATTTTGCTAATCCAAAACAATACGTCACAGTAAACTTTAGAGTTTATGAAGGGGTCGACTCTTCAGGAGACTACACATTAACTAATGCTCCAGAGCCAGATTCGGACAACCATTTGTATTTTCAGTATTCTGCTGATGGAACTAATTGGACTACGGCAAAAACTATTGAGGCAGGCAATGGTGTTCAAGCAAATCGACCTTATTGGGATTTGTCCCAAGTGGTGACTTGTGTTTTTGAAGCAGCATCAGCAAACAACGCTGACCTTATCGAACATGTTCGTTGGATTTCTAGAGTTGAATCGAACAATTCATCTTTGGACCACTGGGGTATTGATGATGTAATAATTTACGACCATGATGAAGTACCTAGTTCTGACGAAAAGTCAATTATGGTTAGATTAGGTAACGACCCAGCAGTGCCTTTTTTAGATTTCTCAAACAATTATACGCCAAGCTATCAGTTGAACTTGCAGACTACTCTTCCAGTATGGCATCGAATTGGTGTACCGAGCTACAATAAAGTTACTAAAGCAGAAGACTGGGATGATGAGTTTTTTGATTCTTATGTTCACACTGACAATATTGATTTTATTGAGAAGAGTAACCAAAAACACGAATCTCTTGGTATAGACTCTAAAAATACTGTAAACCTAAAGGTGAATGCGATTAAGAAACTGCTTCCTTACGAGGGTTTTTATCCTCAAGACAGGACAGTACAGATAGCAAATCTTTTTAAAGAAAAATTAACGGGTAATATATTATACGGAGATAAATCTACAGAAGAACACGGAATTCAAGCAGCTTTACAACACTTCTTTGCTCCTGGCATCTTGTACAATTCAATTAAGGCTGGCGTAGCTTGCGACTGGGCTTCATATACAAACGCTACGGGCTTGAACTCAAGCTATTATGGAGAGCCAGTAAAAAGATTCACTAATAATGGAGAACCAAGAGTTCACTATAATCATGCTCTCGCTCCAGAATGGTATACAAATCAAGATGGTTTTGATGGCACGTTTATTCAGAGTCAGTTGTTGCCCATCACTGATTACTCTCCTAATCAGTTTGCAGCTTCTGTTGCTATGAAATCGTCAAATTTTAATAGTTATGATAGTGTAAGTGGCGACTTCGATGTTGACCATGATGTTAAAAATTTAGTAATAACAAAATCTCCGACTGAAAGATTGCCCTTTGAGGCTTTGTTAAATCCATTTGATTACCTTTTGAATGGAGAAGCAGAACTGTTAGGGCAGCCTGATGGTCTTAAACTTGAGGCAAGACCGAATCAATACTTTTATATGAGCCCAAGCGATTATAGAGACATTTTGACATATAATGTGAACAATAATAACCCTCATGGAACCATTATAAGCGAAAATATTACAAATTATCAGTATCCTTATTTTGAGATTAAACAAAATAGAAATGATGATTTTAGATACGAGTTGGCGATGAACAATTTTATTGCCGAGAGTACAAAGTTTTTTATTGAAGGAGAGGAGCTATCGTCATTTGCCTCCAGTCCACAAAAAGATGGCTTTAGTTTAGTATCTGGAAGTACATACTACATGGACGTTGTTATGGAGAAGGCTGAAGACTTTGCTCCTGTTAACAGTCGTAAGTTCTTGGGCGGTAGATATTTTGGACCACCAGTCAGGTGGTTCGACAATGACACTGAAAAGTACAATTATGCAGGTGAGCACGATAAGATTAATGACGCTGCTTTCGCTCCGTATGTACCTCCTTATTTTTATGCTTCCTGTGTAAATAGAATTTCATTTACCGCAGACGAAACTAGAAAGCATTCTTTGAAAGAGATTCAAAATGGATGCGTCGTGACTCCTGTCACTAACGGAATAGATAGTTACTTTCGTGACGCAGCTTTATCCGTAGTAGAGATTGGAGCAACAAGTGGCGAAGCAGAGAATAGTACAACACAAAAAGAATTTAAAAATTCAGCAGCGTACACTTCAAGAATGCCATTATCAGCAAGCCTAGAATTGTTCGGCACCACTTCGCTCGGCAAGAGAGAGTTTGACCCTGTAGGTAATATCAGAACCATCGGTTCAGCAGACGCTGCCGAACAAGATGCTTGGGTTATCTACTCCAAGTTTGAGTGTCCATTGTTTGATTTTTCTGGTTTCATAAATGACAATAAACAATCTACTCTAAATACTCTCAACCTCGGACAATCAGCAGTACCCAATGAGACCACAACTGTGGACGGACTAACTTACGAGTTTTTCAATATCAAGCCTGATGGAGAGTCTACTTTAATTAACAGTAAGACAGGTAGTGGAATCTGGGCTGGATTAGGTAACAAGCAATCAGGGAAAGGAGTCACAGTTTCTATAAGAGAGAGCTTTCCAGAGGGACAAAGCGCAACTACTGGTTCCTTGCTCAAAGTTTGTGGCTTTACACCAGAGACCAAACAGGTCGGTCGTGTTGCCAACGAGAAGACAATATCTGAAGCAGTAGTCATGATACCTTTCTTGGAGAAGCCTTTAAAAACTGTCACGGTCCCTGGAGTCGCTGGAAACAGGCAAGTCTTGGGCACTGTTGAGGTCGATGGTAGAAATTTTATAAAGGTTCCTAGAGATGTAGTGGTTAATCAAATTTCTAAAAAGAAACTTGGTCAACCTATCTACTCATCTCTCGGTGAAGAGGTATTTGACACATCAATTACAAGAATGATGGAGGGCATGAAGAAATATAATGTTCCACCTCTTTATGATTTTCGAACATTTAATGAACAACCTTTTGTAATGTATTTTCTTGAGTTTAACCATACTTTAGACAAAGAAGACCTTTCCAATATATGGCAAGGACTTCAGCCTAAGATAGCAAAGCAGGCATCTCTCGACTCAGTAGAGATTTCACACGACATCAACGAGAATGAGCTTTTTGGAGCATTGGGTCAAGTTCCATTAAATGTCAGATGGATGGTCTTTAAAGTGAAACAAAAAGCGGAAAAGAGCTACTTTAATCTCACAGAAGATTCAAAAGATGATAAAAGATTTAAGTTCAAGTTTGATGTTGGCTTGAAAGAACCTGAGTACGGATATAATTACCCATACGACTATTTTACAATGTTGGAGATGATTCAAGTGGAAGCAAACTCTGAGAAAGAGATTAATCCTAGAGAACAGCTAAACAAAGCTAAGGAAAGAGAAGAATGACTTTTAAGAACCAAAAGGAAGAAGTAATTGAAATAGAACTTACTTCTTATGGAAAGTATCTCTTATCTAAGGGCAAGTTCAAGCCAGAGTATTATGCTTTCTTTGATGACGATGTGCTGTATGACGCCGAATACGCTGGCGAAGCGGAAGAGCAAAACTACGCTCAAACTAGAATACTAGAAGAGACTCCAAGAACCAGAGTACAGACAGTATTCTCTGGAATAGAAACAGAAGTTAAAAAACAGATAGAAGAGGCAAGAGCGAATAAGAAAAAGATAAAAAATGCTTTTCAGACAACCAAGGAGAAGCACTATGCCTTGTCCATGCCGCTAGGTAATTCATCTGTAAGTTCAGACTTTGCTCCATCCTGGGACACAACTATATATGGAGCAGAATTTGCCGAGCAGCTATCTGTCAGTTCTGGAGACCATCAAATTATGCAGATACCTCAAATGAATTTAGACGATGTGGTTTACAGAGCAGAGGTAGTTGAAAGTGATGAAGAGCCTTTGTCAAAACAAATAGCTCCATCGGCAGAAGCCCAGGATTTTCCAAACGGAACAACAATACGAGTTTCGGAGGGAGACTTTATCATAGAAATTGATGAGTTACACACAGACTCTCTTAGAGATAATTATGAAGTAGAATTCTATATTGTAGAAGACGAGAGTGTTGACGGTAATGACGTGGAGGTCTTGATTCCATTGTCATTTCAAAAAAGATTTGGTGATAGAATTGTAGACGGAATTTTGTTAGACTCAGAAGAGACTCCATCAGCAGAGATAGACGAGACTTATGTTGAGTATTATTTTGATGTAGAAGTAGACTTAGAGATTGACAAGAATAGGCTATGTAAACTTGGATACGTGACAGACTTTTCTAAGAGAGGTCACATCAATGTTAATTGCCAGGAAGGTTTCTCTGTGGATACGGAGATGAATAATATTTATAGAGACCTTGGAAGAGGTATTCCAGTTCAGGGAGATGACTGCTAATGGTTATGACAGCGAGAGAAATTTTAGGCTCAGTTATTCCAGAAATACAACTTGATAACGTCACTCTCGAAACGACAAGTGACGGACAGACCAAGGTAAGAGTAAATTTCTGCATATATGACCTTGTTGATAAGAACGAGATAGGTACTTGGTTTGAACAAATTGAGTATGAACAATATTTTCGCCCATCAATTGAGCTATGCTACTCTTCCACAGAATTTGATAGAAGTGATATAGATGAGCTTCCTACAAAAGAACAAGTATTTCCGATAACAGGAATTAACCTTCCTGAGACTGATTATATTTCTTCAGATGGATACAGAGTTAACAAGTTCCCATTTGAGTTTGTAACAACTTTACCCAATGACCCTTATTATTTGAAAGTAAAAATGACATCAGAGTTTGATATGGACTTGCTAGAGCAGAACGAAGGAGTAGACCTTTCATTTATGGGGGTCCAGTACGGCACAGCGAGATATACTAGAAAGGTAAAATCACAACTTTTAATTGACGAACGTCAAGCGAAATACCCTTTTCAAGACTTTCGTTCGAGAAATTTAATAAACAAGCTGGAGATAGACGATACAGGAATCATAGCTCAATTTAGTCGTAAATACGAAGAGGCATCAAGAATTCTTAAAGACAGTAGTTCACGAGCGAATGATTTTATGTCAGATTTCTTGCTTACTAGAAACGCTCAAGGCGAAGCTAAATTTTTGTTTGTTTTTGATGCTCGCTCGTTTTATAATAAAAAGAGTGAATATAGAAGATATTTTTCAAGGCTGACGCCATCAGACCAGAGAACAGTCCTTGCGAGAACAGATATAAACTATCTTAGAATTCTTAGAAAAAGAGTAAGATTGACATCTGATGGATTAGGAAAGCCGACTGTAGTTAATTTCGAAGACTATGAGAGTAGAAAAACTTTGTGCGAAACAAGAAAGTCTGCTAATGATTCTAAGTTTACAACCGTGTCTAACGATAACGCAGCGATAAAACAAATAAATATTGAAGCTGAAGGTTCATCTGGTTTATATTTTATAACAGGAACAGATTATGAAGTAGCCAGAAAGAACTCAGGCGCTTACGCCTACGGAGTATCCATTAGCGTACTAGATAACTTAAAGTCTATTTTAAGAGAGAAGCTGGAGAAGACCGAAGGTCAGGTTGTAGAATTAAAGAGACTTTATTACAAGATGTCTTCTCCAGAGAACTACGACGCTATTTTGAATTTGTCTAAAAAGCCACTAGCACAGATTGAACCAACAGCAGCAGACAGAATTTCAAATATTATAATAGATTTCAAAGACACTTGTTCTATTTTTTCGAATACTTTCTTGTCAAGTGACTCGAAGTTTCAAAACCTTTGCGACAGTATGCAACAACCAAGCCCTTCTCCAGAGCTAATAGAGGTATTTTATACTTTAATGGAAACTCTTTTGTTTAAAGCAAGAACAGATATTGGAGAACCAGTAAAATCTTCGTCACCAGTGTCTAGGAGAAGTTCTGACATTTCAATTAAGGCAGAGAAATATTACGATACACCAGAGAAATTATTTGACGCATCTATTGCGAAAGTTGACGGAATGGAATATCTTGTCAATTTTTCTGAGAATCTACCTCAAAGCCAATTAGAAGAAATTTCCTCACTTGCTTACGACACAGGTGACATCGGCTTGAAAGTTATTGACGCAGCAACATTTGAAAGAAGATTTGTATCAGAAGTGGAAAGGTTCTTTTCTTCTGCGAATGCCACTATTACTCCACAACTAACTCAAGGTACTACCGATATTGAATCTCAAGTTTCATTAACGGGAACAGGTTCAGAATATTTCACTCCATCAGCTTTCTTTAGCGGCAACTCATCATCTCCTGTATCTGTTTCTAATGTTAAAGACCACAACTCTTTATCAACAGCGATAAAAACAAACCTTCTTTCAACTGGAAACTTAGATAACATTGGAAAGCTCGCTGGAGCCCCTCTCTTGCTACCAGCAAAAGGGAGTGAAGAGGCAACATTCTTAGCACAACAGGGAGCTATTTTTTACGACATTGAAAGAGAAGTTACTTTGCTTAAAAAAGAACTTGGTAACGCAAATCGAAGAGCAGCGGTTAACGAGACAGCCGAACGTAGAAGAAGAGCGGCAGAGATTAGAAGCGAGGAGATGGCTAGAGATTTCGAGTCATTTGTTTTTTCAAAAATGTCAAAAGTTTTGTCAGGTCCAAACTTAGGAACAGAAAGAACCCTCAATAATTCTTCGGGACTAAGTGATGGCTATGAGGCTACTGTTGAAGGTCCAGGCGTCGAACTTACAGATTATGAAAGAACACCGAACCCTTTCAGAGCCTTTTCATTAATCAACACTGGTCAGTCAGCATTAACTAGGTTTGAAGAAGAGTCTATAGTTCAAGGAACTTACAGTGTCAGTATGAGCTTTCTCATGAAGCTAGAATACTTGTCAGGTTTTGAGAAAAATTCAGAAGGAGAAAACTTGGTAATGATGCCAATCTTTACTCCATTGACACTCGATGTTTATAGAGAAAACAAAAATAAAAATCTACTTTGTAGGCTCAATGATTATGAAGCATATAAGTTTGGAATAAGAAAGACAAGAACAAACAAGCCAGTCTTTGATTCTGTATTTATAGTTCAGCCAGTCGAAAGTATAGACAGGGTAACAGAGAACAGAGTTTTTGAGTCTTCAGCAGCAGAGACAACAGCAGCAGAGATAGTGGGCTCAACCTATGATACTGTGATGTCGACTTACAGAGCAGAGTTACAAGAGCTACAAGACCAGAGATTTGAATTAAAATCCGCTGCTGATTTAAAAGCCTTTGAGGTAGACAATTTTAATGGTGAAATAAGAGAGTACGAGCAGGAGATTAGAGACATTGACCTTGAAGTTGCGAGTCTTCAGCGTGACTTGATGACAGGTCGTTCCATCGCTCCATCTCTCACTAGGGCGCAGATAAGCGAACTTCATGAAAGAAGGGAGGTCTTACTTTTTGGTACGGCAGTTAAAGAGACAGATATAGAAAGGCTATTATCAGAGATATCAGACTTAATGAGCCAAATTCAAGAAATTGATGCAAGAATAAGCGTACTTGAAGAGATTCTGTAGAAAAGCCTATTTATCTTATAAAGAGAGAAACTAAAATGCCAAACAATAAAGAAAATGAAAGCAAAAGAATCGGAGACACTCTGTTTAGGGCAGAGTCTCATGTTATTGTTGCGGAAACTACTAGTACTCATTATCGAGAAGTCATCGAAGGTAGAACACAGGCAGACATACCTGACTTATTAAGGCACCTAAATGGTTCGTTTTGGTGCTTGAACGAGGACGGCATACAGCAGCTATTTAAAGATAGATTTACTACTGACGGCAGTCAGGTTAATGCTACTTTACTTGCGACCAGAACTTCAGCATCAACTGGAAGTGGACTTCAGCCAGGAGAGACAGCACAAGATTTTAGAATAAGTTTCAATGGTGAAAATGAAGAGGCTGATTGGAAGGAAGCATTAAAAAGCTGGAGAGATGACTCAAAAAGAGAAAACATTGTATTTGAAGACCACACAACTACGATAGATATGTATGAAGAAGGCAGTAATCTTCAAGAAGAGTCGGCAGGCGTTAAAAATCATTTTGCAGAGATAAAATCAGACTACAACTTTCTAGAAACCAGATACGAGAAGGCTTTAGGAGAGTTTCTTCCAGAAGAAAAGGCGTTACCGAATTTCTACGGATTTGTCTTGAAGAATCAAAATTCAGATACATGGAAAGACTTGATTCGACTTGGAGATAGAATTCAGGTACCAGAGTCTGAAAGGCTAGATAACGAGCAATCTAATTTTAAACCAGTTTCCAGATATTATAATGCCTGGGCAAGAAACTTCGGTGATTACTTAGAAGACCCAGACTATACGGATAACATCGAGAAAACTAAAATAATTAGATTTACTAAAACTGAGATGGAGAGTTTATCTGATTTGTATAAATATAAAGAACTTTTCCCATTCTTTGTCACAACTGAGTTTACAACAGAAAATGAATCGGCACTCGGAAGTATTTTAGAGAAGACTAATTTTTCAAGAGAAATAGCCAGCTATCTTAATGCTGAAAATCGAGAAACAAAGTCTTGTGTTCAAGTTATTTCCAGTTTAAACGAGACTACAGGGGAAGTTTCCAAAAACCAGATTATTACACAAAATAAGAATTTTTACGACATTACAGAATTTTTCAATAACTATATTCCAGGCGAGCGTACAGCTGATTCGCTTTCTTTCAGAGAAGAGAAAGAAGGTGAAGAGTATAAGGCTTACTACACTTTGATGTCCATTATCGCTAGAGGTAAGATTGAAAAGATTTCTAAGAAAGTCACAAGAACTTATGATGAAATTTTAAACGGCAGCACAGCATACAATGAAGTGATTTATTATGTGTTAAGGAAATATGATGACCAGGGAAATTACTTACAGACTTTTATCCTTCCAAACACAGACAAGGTAGATGTTATAAGATTCGTGGATACACAAGTAAATTACGACAAAAGATATAGATATACGCTTTCTTCTCGCAACGTCGTATTTGGAACTAAATATGAGGTGCTGAGAGGTAGAGCTTATTCAAATTCTAGTGACATTGGTATAACAATTAAATCTTCACCTTCCATAAAACTTATAGATTTTAAATTGTTTGATAAGAGTTGTATCGTTAGAGACAACCCACCAATTGCTCCTGAAATCACTATGGTTCCTTTTAAGGGTATTAGTGAAAAAATTAGAATCTTGTTGAATTCAGCAGTAGGTAGGAACATGCTCAAGCCTGTCATCTTCACAAAAGAAGAAGAAAGGGCAGTAGAAAGCTACAAAATAGCTCAGGACATACCACTGGAAAATGAAAAAATACTCTTTGAAACTGACGACTCTGTGGAAAAGTTCTTAATTTACAAGATGGACAGAGAGCCATCAGACTACATGGATTTTTATAGAAATGGAGAAATCATCGAGGTTTCAACTAGTATTGGAAGAGTAAAAGCATCTTCTGCTTCTTACGATGATAAGATACTTCCAAACACCAAATACTATTACTTTGCACGTTGTCAGGATTATCATGGAAACCTCTCTTATCCTACGACAGTTTTCGAGGTAGAAATGAAGGCAGATTCTGGTTCAATTTATCCAGTAATTAAGGAATATGAGTTCAAAGAGCCTGATACGAGACAGCCTAGTGTTGGAGTAAAAAGATTTATTAGAGTGAAAGCGAGCATTCCAAACCTGATGGCTGATACTGAAGCTATGGGTCTTAACAATAGTGATGTAGAGGGTCCAGAGCCTGGAGAACACGTTTATCTCGGAATAACAGATGATGTGGTTTGGAATAAGAAATTCAAGATTAGAGTAACATCAAAATCAACAGGAAGAAAGATTGATTATAACTTTACTATGAAAACAAAAACACCCGTAAGAATTGAAGACTTATAATTTTTACGTTTCAGGCATTATTTATTTAATAAACTAATTATAATGCGGAGGATAGAACAAAATGGCATTTTTAGATAACTCAGGCGACATCATTCTTGACGCAGTTTTAACTGACACAGGTAGAATGAGATTGGCAAAAGGCGACGGCTCTTTCAAGATTGTAAAGTTTGCCCTCGGTGACGATGAAATTAACTACGGACTTTTTGATAAGAACCACGCAAGCGGTTCGGCATACTATGACTTGGCGATTATGCAATCACCAGTATTAGAGGCGTTTACAAACAATACCTCTATCTTAAAGCATAAGCTAATGTCTTTTCCAAGAACGAACTTGCTTTATTTACCAGTTATCAAACTTAATGACATTGCTCAACCAGCAGCAGTTCTGACAGCCGCAGCGGGCACAGTTTCCGCAGTCGCTCCGACAAACGAGGGTTCAAGTGGTACAGGAATTTTTATTTTACCAGCAAACACTGATACTTCAAATAAGTTAGAGACAACAGGAGAACTTTTCTCAGCAGCGGGCTCGCCAGGAATCTTATCTTCTGACAGACACATTATTACTGCTCAAGGTGAAGACACGACAGAGAAAACTTTTAAACAACAGGTGGAAGCAGACCTGATGGAAACTCAGTACATTGTTCAATTAGACAGCCGACTATGCTCTCTAACAAATAGCAATATGAGCGACAATGCTATCTCACCATCATATATTGATGATGATTTAGTAGCTTCTTATTATTTGACACTTGATAACAATACAGACTATGTAACAGAATTGAGTGTTCCAACTGCAGATGACCAGACCCCTTCAGAGGCGGTTATTGCTGGTCCGAAGGGAACTCAACTAGCTTTTAATCTGAAACCAACAGAAGAAATTAGAACAGGTACTCACTTTTTTGAGACACTAGGTGGCGGCGTTGCTGGCGACATCACCATTAATAGTAAGAACTATTACTTTATTGACACTAATGTTAGGGTCACAGGCGCTACAACAGGCTACAGCATTGATATTCCTGTTAGAGTGATGAAATACTATACTACATAAAAGAGGATAAACAAAGATGGCATCAACATTTAAGACATTCGTAAGCGACGACATTGCTAATACAAGAACACTTCTTCACGAATCAATTCCAATTACAGGCTCTATTGTGAATGGTATAACCTATGCTACCAACAACAATATTAAATCTTACGGACATGGAATGTTTCAGTCAGTCTATGATTATCCTTATACAAGTTCCTCTGCGAATCACATTTTTGATATGGCGATTGGTGTTCATCCTGATTCAGCAGGCAATAGTGTGACAAACCCTCAGTACGCAAAGAGAAGTAACATTTATAATCAGATGGCTCAAGTATTGGTTGGGCATGATGTCAATGGAGAGATTCGAAAGTTTGATAAGGACGGCGATTTGACAGGTGGAGCAAAATATGAAAGACTTATGTTTTTCAATTTCGCCAGATTGCTTGGAAAAGACGAAATTAAAAAAGGTACGTTCTCAATGACATTGGGAGTTACACAGGCGAATGTGACTGGTGCACCATTGGCGAATCTTCACACTGTTCAAGTGAATGTCAATGATTCTGGAGCAGCCACAGATTATAAAGTAAATTCACCTGCTGGTGAATATGGCTTGCTTACGATTAACAACGTCGATGCCGACTCTGGCAGCCCCGAGGATTATCTCGATAGCGAAGGCGAAGTATGCGGTCTGATTTATTATCAAGCAGGCGTAGTAGCGATAGATGCTTATGTATTTAACACTGAGTATTTGACGAATTCTGCTTATATGACAGATTCAGGTAATGGAACCAGCGGTATTGGAATACAGAGCCAGCTTGATTCAAATTCAATTCTCGCAGATGATATTCTAGAGTCAATCCGCAATAGAATTGTTAATATTCAGTTTAGCAATACAACAGAACTAAACTCAACCATTTACTTTTGTCGAGTCGGTCACAACGATTTTAATTATAGTTCTAACCCGACTTACTTAGAGAACAGTAAGATTCGAGTAAAAGATAAATCAACGGATTCACCAGTCTCTTATATTACAACAGTTGGTCTTTACTCCGCAGACAACGAAATGCTCGCAGTAGCTAAACTTTCGGAGCCTCTTAGAAAAGACCCTACGAACGATATGACTCTTCGTGTTCGTTTGGACTACTAAAACTGAGGAGGACTAAAAGTGTCTTACCGAAAGTTTGAACAAAATGACATTTTCACAAACAGAATAAAGACTCACCCTCGTACTTATTTTCTTGTTAACAGCGATACTATATATTATAATAATGATGTTGTACCAATTCGTTCATCTAGTGAAGAAACCATTCTACACACTCCACAGGGGCATCTTAATTTATATGAGATGAATGTTAATAGGACTGAAGGAACAGGTAATGAAGGTCTTGTTTACCCTTTCATTACCAAGCAAGGTTCTTTAGAAAGTTTTAAAACAGTATCAACGGAATCATTTCAAGGCTTTTCGTATGGAGATGAGATTGAAGGTGAATACCCAGCTTCATCTACCATAGCAATGGACTATTATAATTCCTCAGAGAGACCAAGAATTCATTCTCTTAGAAATACCCTAAACTACTACAAGTCCCTGAGTCAGAGTTACAGTTCAGAAAATTTTGATACAGAAGATGTAAGGCTGATATCTATTCCGTCCATCTTCTACGGCTCCTCAATCAAGAAGGGCTCCGTCAAATTAAATTTTTATAAAGACGGTGCTCTGGTTGCTACTGTTGAAGACAGCGCAAGGAACGGAGAACTTATTCAGACGCTGCCAGCAGATGCAAATGAAGGCAAGGTCGCAGGCGTTGTTCTCTATAACGAAGGATTTGTTTTACTTACAGGTGATTGGAATTTATCCGCACACACTGAAGACTACAATAGTACTGGTGCCGTAACCGAACCAAAGTGGAACCTATGGGGGTTCTCTCCAGTACCATTGGACATAAACACTCCACACTCACCTTCTTCTTGGGACATTGATTTTCTTGGAACAAATTATATTCCAACTATGACGATGTTTGCTCATGCAAAGCAAGGTGAATTCAATAACTCTGTCAATCCAACATTTGTTGATTACGAGGATAGGAAGGATGACAGTGACATTTTGCCACTTAGAAGAACCAGATATACTGAGGACCAAGAACTACGTATCTCAAATGTTGTAAAATCCGAACATTCAAATGCTACTGGTACATTCGAGAAGACCACATATATCTCAAAGATAGCAATCTACGATAAAGATAAGAACTTAATAGGAATTGCCAAGCTCGCAACACCTGTCAAGAAAACAGAATCAAGACAATATACATTTAAAATGAAACTGGACTTTTAATGATTTTAGGACTCGATGTCTCAACTTCCATAACGGGCGCAACACTAATAGATAACACAGGTGATGTTGTTCTCATGGAATCAATAGATACAAGAAAATACAAAAACTTTTTTCAAAAAGCCGAAGCAGTTAAATCTTTTTTAACTGATTTGGCAAACAAACATGAAGTTCACGAGGTGGTGATAGAACAGTCGCTCCAGTCTTTCCGTTCAGGATTCTCATCAGCAAAAACTCTATCAACTCTTTCACGCTTCAACGGGGTTGTAAGCTGGATGTGTTATTCCTTATGGAACATAGAGCCAAGTTACTTAGCAGCAACCTCTGCGAGAAAATTGTGTGGCATTAAAGTGCCCAAAGGCGAAAAAGCCAAACCAGTTGTTTTACAATATGTACTTGACAACGAGCCAAAGTTTGTGGTAGAATATACAAAACACGGAAATCCAAAACCTGACTCGTTTGACAAAGCTGACAGTTGGGTAATGGCAAAAGCAGGCTTTTATCAAAAAACTGCTTGACTTATTATTTTACTTTTGTTATATTGTACAAAACAATACTTGAGGTTTATAGTTGTCGAGTAAAATAAAGATTCTCAAAAAAGTAATGGGAAGTTGTTATCATTCTAGTGATGAGGTTCTATTCTTCTGCCCAAAGTGTAAACATCATAAAAAGAAATTGTCAGTAAATCTAGATAAGAACAAATTCCAATGTTGGGTTTGCGGCTTTCGTGGAAATAATGTTCGCAGACTGATTCGCCGCTTCGGTAGTTTTACTGACCAGCAGGAATGGGCAAAGTTCGATGACTCTGTTGAGATTGCTTCCTTCGAAGAGGCTTTCTCAATGCAGCAAGAACCAGAAGAAGAGATACTTCAAAAAATAGATTTACCAGAAGAGTTTAAAACGCTTTGTTCAGATAGTTTATCATTAGCTTCCAAACCTATCTTGAGATTCCTGTATGAGAGAGGAGTATCTGATGTGGATATACTTAAGTGGAAGATTGGATATTGCCCTTCAGGTGAATATAGAGAGCGTGTCATAATTCCATCTTTTGATGATGACGGTGACGTGAATTATTTTGTAGCAAGAACTTACGGCACTGATTGGATGAAATATAAGAACCCACCAGCAAGCCGAGACATTATATTTAACGAACTCTATGTTGACTTTGATGATGATTTGACTATTGTTGAAGGAGTCTTCGATGCCGTCGTTGCGGGAAACGCAGTCCCGATTCTTGGCTCTTCTTTGCGTGAGGATTCCAAGTTGATAAAGAAAATTGTAGAACACGATACCCCAGTGTATATTGCTCTAGACCCAGATGTCGAAGCTAAGGCAATGCGCTTAATAAAAAAAATGTTGACATTTGATATAGAAGTTTATAAGATAGATATAGCACCTTACGATGACGTGGGTGAGATGACTAGAAAAGAGTTTAACAATAGAAAAGCCAAAGCTCAGTTGATGACGAACGATACGTTCTTAGAAAGAGCTATTTCTAGTATTTAAAGGAGAGAAAATGCCAAAGAAAAAAGGTTTTAAATTAGCACACATTTCTGATACACACATTAGAAATTTAAAGTATCACGAAGACTATAGAGCAGTGTTTCAGCAAATGTATTCTATTCTTCGGGAAGAGAAGCCAGACTATATTGTTCATTGTGGCGATGTTGCTCACACAAAAACTCAACTATCACCAGAGTTCTTCGAGATGGCAGCAGACTTCTTCGATAGCCTGTCAGACATTGCACCACTTGTTCTCATCGCAGGCAACCATGACGGCAACTTAAAAAATTCAAGTCGCCAAGATGCTTTGACACCTGTTGTAAAAGCACTCGGCAAAGATACAATTCACTATCTTAAGAACTCTGGCGAGTTCTCTCCCTGTAAGGGGTTAACTTTCAACGTCCTCTCTGTATTCGACAGAGACAACTGGGTGGAGCCTTCTAATGAAAAATCTATTAATATCGCTCTTTATCATGGTGCTATTGCTGGTGTCGAAACGGATATTGGATGGGTGATGGACCACGGTGAAGATGATGTCGGAATCTTTGAAGGGCACGACTTCGCTTTTCTTGGAGACATTCATAAAACAAATCAGATTCTCGATACAGAGGGTCGTGTAAGATACTGTGGGTCAACAGTTCAGCAAAACTTTGGAGAGACAAACGACAAAGGATTCCTCATTTGGGATATCCAAGATAAAGACACTTTTGACGTTCAACATTTTGTCCTAGAAAATCCACGACCATTTATTACGATTGAATTAACGAAGACGGGTAGATTGCCAAAAAAGGCGAATCCACCAGTTGGGTCAAGACTTAGGATTGTAACCAACAATGCGATTCCTATTGATAAGATTAGAAAATCAATAGATGTTGCCAAGACAAAGTTCAGACCTGAATCTGTTACTTTCTTGAACAGAGCTACAGGTTCTCGTGC
>MDTE01161319.1_pt1 | contig 39962 bp, 40 predicted proteins | sample 811231 | NCBI WGS metagenome assembly MDTE01 (sample SAMN05326651, study PRJNA326480) | marine metagenome | isolation source: seawater | place: Indian Ocean: Red Sea | collected 2010
CGGGTTTGCCTGTTTTTGGCGATGAAGTAATTTTCTCACAACTTGATGATGAGTATGAAATTCTTCAAGCCCCCGGATACCAAAAGGTAGTAGATGTGACCTACGAAACTATTTCTGGTGCGCACAAAGAGATGAATCAAATTATTCAAGAGATTTCTGATTGCATGGCGACGGTAACTTCAACCCCAATGGAGAAATGGTATACATATGGCGATGATAGATATTTTTCGGTCCTCAATGGCTCGAATACTTTTCAAAAGAATCGCAATATCGATATTTGGACTGAGTATTACGATATAAGCATCGATCAGTACGGGAAAAGAATCGGATTGTCAAATACCGCTTCTACATCTGAAGATATGGATAATGATGGTTGGAGAAATACGGTCGAGGTTTTATGCAATACAAATCCAAACAGCAGTGCAAGTGTTCCCGGAGATTTAGATGGTGATGACACCTGTGACTTCCTGGATGATGATATTGACGGAGATGGTTATGCAAATGATGCCGATGCATTCCCTCAAGATGATTCAGCTGCTGTCGATACGGATTTGGATGGTCTCCCCAATCAACTACTTCATGAAAATGGAACATTATTCGCAGATATTGATGATGATGGCGATGGATGGGCTGATGATGTTGAGTCTATCTGTCAGAGTGATCCAATGTCAAATACGAGCATACCTGCCGATCGTGATGGAGATCAAATTTGTGATGGAATTGATTTATTCCCAGATGACCCAACTGAGTGGGAAGACCTAGATGGCGATGGATTTGGAGACAATAATGGTTCAAAATCTTCTGAAGATACGAGCATTGAACTCTCAAGTAATGACAATTCAATCACGGGCAATCCCCTGTTTTGGGTGGCAGGTATCATCATGCTTGTTTCGACAATAATGCTGACGATGTTGATTTTATCATACCGTGATAAGTAATCTGAAACTACATGCTTGGAGAAACATTTCGGGCCCATGTCCTAAATGTCATAGGAAAATCATCATTTGTTCCAGCTTCAGAATAGGTTTCACGAATCAAATCAAATCCTTTGATTTCCGGGAACCAAGTGTCAGGTTCTTCCACTTTTGTATGAATGATTGTCTGTTCAATTTTTTCTGTTAATGGAAGGAAAAGACGGTAAATTTCTCCACCTCCAATGATGCAAATTTCAGATTCCTCTAACTCAAGAATTTCTTCAAAGTCCATCTGCTCAACATTTTCAAGTTGCCTCCGTGACATCACAATGTTTCTGCGGTTTGGGAGAGCACTTGGCAGTGAATCCCATGTTTTTCTACCCATAATGATTGTTTTACCTGTAGTGAGACTTTTGAATCGTTTGAGGTCAGTTGATTGCCTCCAAGGCAGGTCGCCATCTTTACCGATGGCTCCATTTTCATCACAAGCAACAATCATCGTATACACTTAATCACCTAGACCGATATTGGAGCCTTTATGTGAGGGTGATGTTGATAGTTTTCAATAGTGAAATCATCATAAGAAAAATCGTCGATATTCTTGACATCAGGGTTGATTTTCAATGATGGCAATGGAAGTGGCTCTCTGCTAATTTGCAAACGAGCCTGTTCCAAGTGATTATTGTAAAGATGAGCATCACCTAAGGTATGAACGAAAACTCCTGGTTTGAGATCACATACTTGAGCAACCATGTGGGTGAGTAATGCATAAGAAGCGATGTTAAATGGTACTCCTAAGAATACATCCGCAGACCGTTGATATAATTGGCAATTGAGTTTTCCATTCGACACATGAAATTGGAAAAAGGCATGACATGGCATCAGTGCCATTTCTTTTAATTCCCCAACATTCCATGCACTCACAATGATTCTACGACTGTTTGGGTTTGATTTAATCGTTGAAATTGCCTCATTCAGTTGGTCGATGATCTGACCATTTTTGGTCTCCCAATGCCGCCACTGTCGGCCATAAACAGGGCCAAGGTCGCCGTTTTCGTCTGCCCATTCATTCCAAATTCTAACACCATTGTCTTGAAGATATTTCACATTCGTATCTCCTCGAATGAACCACAATAATTCGTAAATAATCGATTTTAAGTGTAGTTTTTTGGTCGTTACCATTGGGAAACCTTCTTGCAAATTAAATCGCATTTGATGGCCAAAAACGCTGAGTGTCCCGGTTCCGGTTCGGTCTCCCTTCGCTTCTCCTTCTTCTAGAATCAGTCTCATCAAACTGAGATACGGCTCCATGACCTGCCCAGATAGAATGAAGCCCTTGAGCCTTGTTACGGCGCGCCAAGGAGTCCTAATCTTTGCATCAAGTCATCAGTGAATTTTCTATAGAGTTTTGAACACAGGTCATTTACCTCGTCTTCATTACTTACCTCAATCGATTTCACTTGTTGCAGTTCTGGTTGCTCACCTAACCACTGATGCCAAGTTACGGGTTCTCCGTAGGCGATTCCAGCTTTCCGCCAAAATCGAGGCCATTTGTGTTTTTTTGGAATCATCATTTCTCTTGTTCCCCAGTGCGCTACGGGAAGTATTGGCATGTCGGGGAAAGATGCAGCGAGCCTTGCAACGCCTGTTTTGCCTTCTGATAGATAGGGAGGCTCTTGAGATTTTGATCTTGTTCCCTCAGGAAAAATTCCGAGGATTTTGTTGTTAGCAATCACATCCGCAGCCATGGATAGGGCTTGTTTCCCTCCTGTGTCTCGATTTGTTTCAATCTGTCCAACAAGTCTCATAAAATGCCGTAAGAAAAAATTCTGAAAGTGACCGTCTTTTGCGAGATAATGTATTTTTTTGCCAGATGTGATAATAATCACAATCGGGTCAACGTGAGATAAGTGATTACCGGCAATAACAAATGGAGAAGATTTCGGGATGTTTTGACGTCCAGTGGTTTTAATTCGAGTTACGATTTTTAGAAGTGAACCGACCGTGTATCTTAGAAAACCATAGCTTCTGTATTTCCCAATTTTTTTGCCAGAGGGTTCGATTTTCCAATGTTTTTCCAAACGCAACCATGCTTGAATAACATCTTCCATTGAACATTTTAGGTGATGTTTACCCTTTGATACTTATCCCTAAATTGAATGACAAGTCTCAAAGCATGGTGCACTTGAGAATTAAATGTGCGCTTTCTTGTATTGTTGTTGTTGTTTTCTGCGACATACTCTCCTGTGCTTGCGGAAGAGGCAACATGGAAATCGGATGGATGGCTGGCTACGATTGGTCTTGAAAGACTCGACAAGGGAGACGAGTTTGGCTGTTATGGAATGCCAGATGCTAACTGGGAGGCTGAACCTGTGGCTGTCACTTCGCAATGTCGCCAATATCTTGGAGATCACATCGAGGCATCACGCTGGGGTGGAAATGCTCTGTCAGTATATACGCCGGGTTCCTTGTCCGCAAGTGAACATGAAGATATTGCTGATTTAGGATTCATGATTCACGGCGATAATACCGGCCTCAGGCATTCTGCCTGGCACCATGCGGAAGATGAACCTAAAGATCTCTGGGATTGGCACAATCTTGGTCGCAGAGGAGGAAGTTTGGAATTAGGTATGGCTAATCAATCAGCATTAGAAAATGAACTTGATGCAGGTGGGCTTGTAAACTTGTATTGGATTGGACGGATTCATGATGCCATTGTCCGTCATGACAAGGACGTGGTGGCAATGCTCGAAGAGAGAGATGATGTGTGGTTTACTACTTGGGGAGAAGCATGGTCGTATTGGAGCATCAACAGATGCCATGAATTTTCTCATGAGTTAAACGGCACGACGCTTGTTTTCACCTCTCTTCAAACACCTGAATGTCAATCACTTACTCCTTTCCGTTGGAATGTACCCATTACTTGGATTATCGATCTCAATAATTCAGAGGTTCAAAGCATCAACCTTCCAGAAATTTCTTCTGAAGAAAATCAGTTACAATCTGGTTGGCGCGTAGAACAAAACTTGCTATATCTTTCAGTGCAAAATGGATTTACAGCGCAAATTAATCTCACAGATTCAACTGATTATGATATTCTAGGTCGCACCTCATTTTTCAATAACCATTCAACGGCTTTGACGATTACTGGTCATAGTACAACCGACCTTTTTTCTTGGTCAAAGCGATTTGACGATCACCAAGATTTGCGATTCACTTGGCTTGTGATGCCACAATTGATTGACCAAGGTATTGCTTGGTTACCTGCAGCGGCTGTTGTGATTGCTGTGTCCACGCTCTCGCTCATATTCTGGGTAGTGAAAAAAGACCTCAATCAAGATAATTCTTCCGAAGCCTTGATGCCTTCAGATGAAAATGATGATTGAAGCATTAGAATAATCAATGGATGTAGTATATCTCTTTAATCACAGAACCTTTCTTTGAAGAGCAACGAAAACATTTTTTCGCAAATTAATCCACAATCCCCTTTTTCATTCATCAGTTAGGAACAAAGCGAAGAGGTTTCAAAATATCCGGCAAATCGGAATCATCAGGATTTTGAGAAATTTTTACACCCCATTCAACAATGGCGTCGTAGTGGATTTTATCATCTAATTTTCCAAGCCAAACTCTCTTCCCTTCAATAGTCAATAAGGCTACGTTATTCATGCTGCAAGGGCCTAGGCAATATGTGCTGGAAAGTTTTACAGCCCCTTGAAGGTCTTGTTCAACCCAAGCTCGTTTCAATTCATCCAGAGGCACGGGTTTGTTTCCAATTTCTATGCGACCACAGCAACAACCATTACAAATCGTTACCTTGGGAATCATGTTGACACCGTGAAAATTTCTCTGAAAATTTACATTTTACTTCTTACGAAGTGATCATTGTCGATTGGAACCCAAACATTTGATTTTTCATCGTTTTGAATTTCAACTCGATATGGGTTCCCTTCATCCCAACATTTGAGAATTCGGCCTTCTGTAAACTCTCCAATATTTGCATAGACCTTGTCACCAACATTGAAACGAAGTTCTTCAGCCAAACATTCCATTAATCCTTTTTGTAATCCCTCATGATCGAGATTACGTCCAATGAACACGAATCTGCATTCTCTATCTTCACCTTTTTTCCATAAACCAATTTCTTTGCTAAAGTCGCCACCAAAAAGCATGTGAACGCCCTGGAAAACGAATTTCTGATCCATTCCTTTCACAGCTAATACACCTTTGTACCGAAATAGGTCTTGACCTTTTTCACGCATTAACTCTCCAATCCATCTTTCCAATTTGTTGACATTTAGTTCTCCCAGAAATCTAGCGCTTGTGGAAGTAACACTTTGGTCGTGCTCATGTTCTGATTCTGTATCGAGAAACTCAGGGTCCATTTCTAAGGTTCTTTCCAAATCAAACGATCCGATATCTATGAGTTCTTTTGGATCAATTAGGCTATTTTCAGTTTGGTAAATCGGTGCAAAATTATTGATCGATTTTATTCTTGATTCTACTTCTTTAATTTCACTTTCAGATACAAGGTCTATCTTATTCAAAATGATTCTGTCAGCAAAAGCAAGTTGTTCAACAGATTCGTTTTCGATGCCTTCTGGCTTCTCTTCATCGAGATGTTGAATGATGTGTTTTGCATCCACGACAGTGATTATTCCATCCAATTTGTACCGTTCGACTACCTTGTCATCAACAAAGAATGTTTGTGCAACCGGTGCAGGATCAGCCAATCCAGTGGTCTCAATTAACACACCATCGAAATCCTTTATTCGGTCATAGATTTTGTCGAGAGTTTCAGTGAGATCGCCACGAACAGTACAACAGATGCATCCATTCATGACTTCAATTAATGTCTCTTCAGAACTTTCAACGAGTATGTTTTCATCAATACCAACATCTCCGAATTCATTTTCAATGACAGCAAATTTCATTTTATGTTCTGTACTAGTCAAAATGTGATTCAAAAGTGTAGTTTTGCCTGAACCCAAAAAGCCAGTTAAAACCGTTACAGGAATAAGCCGTTTCTCGATATCCATGGTTGTCATCATTCAGGCCTAAAATAATAGTTATTTAGACAAAACTATTAATTGAGCCTTGCAAAAATATTAGTAATCATGCTTTTCCAAGTTTCGTCTGCTTCAATATTAGCAAAAATAACCGCCTTCTGGAAAAATTCTTCCGAAGCCTTGATGCCACAGATGCCTTCAGACGATAATGATGAATGACGGCTTGACCATCAATCCATGGAGCAGTCAGCAATCTACAGACTATGGTAGAATCATTGAACAATTCGGCCTCCAATCAACATCAGATATTGAGATTCCTTCTCCTTCAAAACTACACAGAAGGGGGATAATTTTCGCACACAGAGACTTTGATGTCGTACTCCAATCTCAAAAAAATGGGGAAGATTTTGGTGTTCTGACAGGTCTTATGCCTTCAGGAAAAATGCATATGGGTCACTCCATGGTTATTGACCAAGTAAAATGGTTACAATCACTTGGGGGGGACGTGACCATCGCAGTTGCAGATTTGGAATCCAGTGCTACGAGAGGGATTTCTCTTTCAGAAGGCCGAAAAACTGCACTTGATGAGTATATCTCATATTATGCTGCATTAGGATTGGATCCTGAATCGACTGAGATTTACTTCCAGTCAAGGCGCAATCAGGTGCAAAAGTTAGGTTTTCTACTCGGGAAAAAAACCAATATCAGTGAGATGGAATCGATATATGGGTTCAATGGTTCAACGAACATGGCTCATGTTCAGGCACCTCTTGTCCAAGCTGGTGATATCCTTCACCCTCAACTTGATGAGTTTGGAGGAATAAGGCCAATTGTGGTCCCAGTCGGGGTAGACCAAGACCCACATTTGAGACTCACGCGAGGTCTTGCTTCGAAATCAAATTGGTTTAACATCGCACCTGATAAGACAAGAGGTTTGTCAATCAGTCTTTCTATAAATGAGGAAAGTGCCCACTGTTTTGGTGTTGACGCCCACGGTCGAATTAATCGTGATAAGCAAAAAGAAACATATCAAAAAATAGATCAGACACTTTCAGCACTAGGCTTTTCTGATATTTCATCGAATCCAAAACACGGGACAGTTTCACTTCCTGGTGCGAAAAGAACGGATATCCATATGGTGAAAAAGGCACTACTGAAACTTGAGAGAAAACTTGGTGGGATAGGATTAATGGCTCCTGCATCGACCTATCATCGATTCGCTGTTGGATTAACTGGCAATAAAATGTCTTCATCAAAACCAAAGACTACACTCTTCCTAAGTGATGAATTAGATGTCACTGCAAAAAAGATAAAAAAATCTTTTTCAGGAGGTCAGTCCACATTGGAAGAGCATCGTCGTTTGGGAGGAAATCCTGACATTGATGTGGCATATCAGTACCTGATGTATTTCTTCGAAGAGGATGATAATGCATTACAGGAATTGTATCAAGGGTACAAAGGCGGCAAAATTCTTGCTGGCGAAATGAAACAAATTTGTATTGATAGAGCCTCTGAATGGCTAAAGGAATTGAAAGAGAAAAAGGATGAAACAGCCCACTTAATCAAAGACTTTTTGTCTTCGGATTCTAAAGATTAGCCGAGAATACCGGGGGTTCGGGACCAACAGGTAATCGTTCAATTTCATCTGCATTAAGTGGACGAAAAACAACGTCTTCATGTGAAATAACACTGTGTCCTCTCGGATCGAATAACTCAAGCGTTATCTCTCGACCTGGAGATAAAAAATCATGATTTATCAATATGTTTTCCATTTCTTCTAATGCAGTAATTTCTTCCTCAATTTGCTCGGAAATTGATTGGTGTTTGACAAGCCTAATAATTCTGAGGAATCGTTCGAAAACGCCTTCTACGTTTGAAACATAACCGGTTGATTCAGCTCCAGGATTAACTTCTAAATCCAATTCTGGTATGCGGATTGTGCAGGATGAAGATCTCACTACTCGAGCCTTTAGGTGGTTACGAGTGTTAACAACGAGGGAATGCTTAGATGGTTCTTTTTCCTCTGCGGGAATAAAATCTGATTGTTTCCAACCACAGGACAGACACGAAACGGTAACCTGTGTATGTTCTCCAAAATACGGAATTTCATCAAAGAAGGTGAACATCTTCAATTGATTTTCTACACCACATAGAGGGCATGGTATGCTTAAATCTACCTCGGACATACACTCACCTAAGTCATGTCATCTTCGAAATCGCTGGCAAATGCTTCCATCTCCACGCCCCTGATGCCTCGGCTACCAGGTGGAAGAAGTAGTAATCTAGTGTCTGTTATTTTCACCATCTGGCCACCCATGTCACCTTCAATAAAATCTGCTAGCTCTTGCAGGGCCGACTGAAGTTCGACCTCTCTCGCCATTAAACGACCCATTTCTACAATTACAATTTCGTTATCTGATACCCAATCAAGTAATTGATTGATACCAGTAAGGTCGTGGAGAACTGAACGATGGATTACGCTCCCGTCGTGCTTTGTGGGAAGTGGTGGGTGAGGATAGATTTTTGCTAAATCCCGATAGGATGCACGAGGTTTTTTCTCAATTGGAATTTCGCTCTTACTGGGTAAATTGATTCTCCGAGGTGGTTGCTGCGTAAACGCATCGAGTGACATCTGCTTCTCCTCCTCGTCGGCCATGTGATACTCAGGCGACGGTTGGTTGATAAGGGTCCCGCGTTAGGAAGGAATTGGTCAGCCATTAGACGGGGACCTTTGTGGTGATATTGTGGACAATAATGAAACAACTACGCTAAAAACTGGAACAAGTACGGTAGGTATCACTTTCAAAGGAGGAGTCGTTGTTGGTGCTGACCACAGAGCTACTATGGGTCATTTCATCGCAAATAAGAGCGTTCAAAAATTATTCAAGATAGGTAATAATTTGGCATTGACTACAGCAGGTTTAGTAGGGCATGCTCAATCTCTTGCACGTACTCTTGCCGCAGAAGTGTCATTGTTTGAACTCAAGCGAAACCATGCAATGACTGTCAAAGGTGCAGCAACACTCACAGCAAATATTCTCTCTGGACGCCCACACTGGGTTCAGTTACTCATCGTAGGTGTAGATGATGACGGCCCTTCAGTCTATTCGATCGATTCAGCAGGAGGTTCCATTCCAGATGTATATTGTGCCACAGGTTCCGGTTCACCTTACATGTATGGTGTGCTTGAAGACGGGTTCAAAGAAAACATGACTCGCCAACAAGCCGTTTCTCTCGCAGCACGTGCATTGTCGGCCTCAGGCCAAAGAGACGCTGCTTCTGGTAATGGTATGGATTTAGCCGTTATTACCAAAAAGGATGGCTTTGTCCTCCTAACTAACTCCGAGATTGAAGCATCCCTGAAATCTTAGAACGAAACATAACATTATTCCTCGATGTTTGGCCTAATGGCCTTCTTTTCGAAGGAGGTATTTTTGATGAGATATACGTTCAAAGAAATACAAGATACAATTAAGAAAATCGTCCCGAAAGATATCTCATATGATGTCGACTTGGAGGCCGGAGATGTTTCCATCATCACTCCTGTTCCAGAAGCCTTTGGAGGCGGAGATGGCCTTATTGGGAAGATTGCAAAGGAAATAAAGCGGAAAATCGTTCTTCGACCAGACAAAAGTATCATGAAGAGTGAAGAAGATACTGAGCGATACATTCGTGATCTCATTCAAGATGTTGCGGACATACATCAAATCTACTTCGACGCTTGTTATTGTGAGGTGACGGTAATTTGTGGAAATCCAGGTGAAGCAGTTGGCAGAAAAGGCGCTAATGCAAAGAAAATTCGAGATGAATGTGGTTGGCTAGTTACGTTTGAAAGAACGCCACCAATCTTGTCCAAGACAGTTCACGATATCCGTGGATACAGGGCGGCTCATGCTCAAGAACGCAGAAAATTACTCAGAGAGTTTGGATTGAATATCTATCGCCCAGTACGACAAAGTTCTACATGGGTAAGAACAACGGCTCTTGGTTCATATCGAGAGGTTGGTAGAGCCTGCCATTTGGTAACGACTAATGAAAGCCGAGTAATGATTGATGTTGGCGTAAATATTGCAAGTGATACAGATCCAATGCCTTATTTCACCGCACCAGAAGCATTACCGCTCGAAAAGTTGGATGCTGTAGTTCTAACTCATGCTCATCTTGATCATGCTGGTATGCTTCCTGTGTTATTCCGTTATGGATACAGAGGTCCCGTTTATTGTACTCCACCGACTCGAGATTTGATGTTATTATTGCAGTCTGATTATCTCAAGGTGGGGGGCACAGAAGGGAAGAGGGCTCCCTATGATATGGAAGATATTCGTACTGCTATGCGCCATGTCATTGATGTCAATTGGGGACAAACTGTTGATATCTCTCCTGATGTGAAATTAACTTTCCACAATGCAGGTCACATTCTCGGCTCTTCTGCTGTTCATTTGCATGTTGGAGAAGGAAAACATAACCTTGTGTTTAGCGGAGATCAAAAATACGAAAAATCATGGTTATTTGATGCAGCAAGTGTTAGATTTCCTCGATGTGAGACATTGGTGATCGAGTCTACCTATGGTGCGAGTGGTGATTTCCAGCCGAGCCGTGAGGAGGCTAACCAAGAGTTGCAAGATGTTGTTTCCCGAACACTGAGAAGAGGTGGGAAAATGATGTGTCCGGTGTTTGCCGTTGGAAGAAGCCAAGAAGTGATGATTGCCATCGATGAATTATTCCGCTCAGGTTCTGTAAAACAGGTGCCTGTCTATCTTGATGGAATGATTCAAGAAGCGACTGCAATACATTCCAGTCATCCCAACTATCTGACCAAAGCTCTTCGGCAATCTCTTCTCAAGGATGATGGTGACAACCCTTTCACAAGTACTTGGTTTAAGCAAGTCCAAGGAAGAGATATGCGTGAATCCATTGTGATGGATTCAAGTCCTTGTATTGTTCTGGCGACAAGTGGTATGTTGAACGGAGGTCCAATCATGGAATACTTCAGACATTGGGCTTCCGAAGATCGCAACAGCCTATGTTTTGTTGGATATCAAGCAGAGGGAACTCTCGGTAGAAGATTGCAAAAGGGTTTTTCCGAAGTGCCTATGGTCATTCAAGGACAAACAGAGATTGTCAAAATTGGGTGTGAGATGGTTACAATTGATGGATTCAGTGGTCACTCGGACCGAAGGCAATTACTGGAATTCATCGAGAACATGAGTCCAAGGCCAAAGAATGTAATCTGCCACCACGGAGATTATCAAAAGTGCAATGAACTTGGTAGAACGTTGAGAGAGAAATTCAAAGTTCGTACCTTCGCTCCAAATAATCTAGAAACAGTCCGATTAGTTTGATCATAACATCGGCATTTCAAACCCCACATCCTCAGGATCTGGAAGTTCAGATTTGCTATCGGTAACAGACTCACTTATTCCATCATTCTGCTTATTGCCTTGGAGAGAGATTTCTTTTTCCGTATTCTTTGAATCCAGCAAGAAAGAGAATAATACAACCACGAGGATGCTGATGGATAAGAATATGATTGGCATGAAAAAATCGCCACCTCTTGAGGCTTCTGTAAAAGAGATGTAAACGGCAACTACCAAAACACATAGGGTGCTAAACCACCGTAAACTTAGCCCCATGAGGCAGGGATGACCATTTCCTTGATGAACCTCCCTGTACTGGGATTCATATGCAGGGTAGTTCAAACCACTCATCGGGTAGTTGTCCAGGCTGGCTTATGACAGCAGTCGCTCCTTGGGGAGAAAATGCAGAAGATGCCTATGACCAAGGCCTCGTTGAATTGGGTTTAGGTGATGCAAGATTGATTGAAGTTCAAGGAGCATTTCTACCAATGGGCTTTGTGGCGGTCCCACCGGCTCACTTACCCATGGGTTCGCTGGTTGAATGTCACTTAGCATCCTCTTATGCATACAATGGTTCTACCGCTTGTGCAGGTGTTGCTTGGGCCTCTTGTCAGACTCCCGAAGAGGAGCAGGTTGCGGTTGTCGCAAAAATTTCTACAGAATTAGACTATGAAGAAACTGAATCGCTGTTGAAGAGAAACTTGCAAAGAAGATTGGCAAGCCGTGATTTGGAAGTTTTGAGTTTTGATGTCGCAGTGGATGAAGTTACTGCTGCTCAAGATCATTTTGGTGTAGCCATGGCTGCTCTTATTCTTCCAGATTCACTGAAGATGATGGCCAATACTGGAAGAACTAGAGGTCTTACGAAATCAGCGACAAAAGCCATTGAGACTGCAGCAAAAAGAGTGGATACAAAGGCTCCTGCCGCTCCTGCAATGCGCCCAGGGTCAAAGCGACCAGATTTCAGTTTGTGATGGTGAACTAATGTGGTCAGTTGTGCGCTGTCCACAATGTGGTATGTGCAGAGGGATAGGAAAGCATGTTTCTGCTTGCACACACTGTGGATATGCGGGCAAAGATGTCGAGTTAGTAGAGACGGTACATGACCCGAAGGATTTGCAAATACTCGTATCTCGAGCAAACATCCCTGATAATCTCCAAACAGATCAACGCTTGATGGGAAATAGAGAAGTAGAAAAAAAAGAAATTTCATCGTCCCTACTGGTAGAACTTCTTCGAACTTCTGCTGATGAAAATGATCAAATTAATCTTACACAACTGGAGAAATTATTGAGGAATAATCAACTAACTCAATCACTGGAAGAGGTACTTGAAACGGGATTAATGCACGGATTTATTCTCCAACCATCCAATAATCAATATTTGCTGTTAGAGTGATATTCAAAAACCCAAGACACGGGGCTTGCCTTGGGGCCCGTGGGTTAGCTTGGCCAATACTCGGGCGTTTGGGACGCTTGGACTCCGGTTCAAATCCGGACGGGCCCACTCTATTCACTGATAGTGAGATTTCGTCGCGAAATTTCCACACCATGTTGTAACAAGTATTCCTGAACAAATTTCCTCAGTCTTGGTGATGTTTGTTCAGGTGCAAACACCCCAGGCTCCATTTGTTCGTCAACCTCAAGCAAGTATACTAAGGTTGCAGCGGTAACAAGTCCAGTTGTTCTCGACATAGAACTCCCGTCATCTGCTCCTTTGTCAAACACATCCCACACAATGGTAGAATCGTTTCCTGAGGCTTCCACTCTTAGCCATGTAAATTCCTTGACCATAGGGTCAAATTTCCATTCATCAAGTAATTCTCCCATATCAAAATCATCTTTGCTACAAAGCCATTTTTCGATATGCCCCGGCCACCTTAGCGTATATTCTTTCATATCTCTACAAGCAATATTTTCTACAAGACTCCTCAATCCATCAGTAATCCAACCATCTAAAATTCCAAGTTCATCATGTTGTATCTCTATTTTTTCACTAAGAGCGGGTACCATGATTATATTTCCATTTTGCAAAATCCTTGCAGGCCGAGTGTATTCTTCAATCACATCAATAGGAGAAAATGGTGCCATATACGACCAATTGTCATCTGGTTCAAGCGGGTTTCCCCCTACCATGATGTTTACGGAATCAAGATGTCCTAATTCTTGAAGGGCATCCGCAACAAGCATATTTGACAAACCGGGAGCAATCCCAACATCCCATATGACACTCGAACCGACTTCTTTTGCATACCCATCAAGTGAATGAGGTAATTCATGAGAGAATGCTACGTCAACAAGTGTAATTTTTCTCGAAATAAGTTCTTTTCTTATCTTGTGTCCAAATTGACCTGGCAGAAGGTTGATGACAAAATCGTTTTCAAGTATATTGGTTACATAATCATAGGCATTGGTCTGAACAAAAGTTATGTTTTGGTGTTCGGAGTGCTTCTTCTCTTGATCGATTACTGTGACGTTAATTCCTCTTTTCGCAAGATGTAGTGATACATACTTGCCAATTAATCCATATCCAAAAACAATGATGTCTGGCATTATCAAACCCCTTTTGCTATGATTTTTGATTTGACCCATAAGCGGTCAAACCCATGGGCAATCAACCAACACAGTATCTGCAACCCTATAAAACTCCAAAAAAATTCACCGAGTGTCAAAATATTGAGCAATAAAGAACCCCAGCCCCCAATGTAAAACATACCAGTTGGAATGCCCCAAATAGATTGCATTGTTTCCATATCCTCTTTGATCCAATCTTTGGACCTTCTATGCAACGCAAAAAACATCATCGGTGCAACCTTTGAAAAAAAGGATGAAATTTTAAGTCCGCTATGCTCATTTCTATAGATTGATTCAACTGGAACAGATTCGAAAACCTTTTTGTCATGAGTAAGTTTCAACAGCCACCAATTTGGATAACCATAGCCTTTCCACGAATTGGTCCAATCCCATTGCTCAAGAAGTTCATTTGAAGTAGCAGTATATCCACATTGAGGATCTTTTACGGTTCTTCCACATCCTAAAGTCATGATGAATGATAACAAAAAAGTCCCAAATTTTCGAATGAAGGGCATTTTACCTAGTCCTCTTTGATGTGAACTTCGATCGCCCTTCACATATGAACATCTTTTCTGGATTATTGGTAGAAGCAATGTTTCCATCTCTAGGGGATTCATTTGACCATCGCCAGCCATCACTACGCTTATGAACGGTTTCTCCATGCTTTCAAGCATCCATTTGTGCCCAGCATCAATCGCTGCTCCTACACCTTCTCCATCTAGATGAATTACATTTTTTGCACCTGATTCATCAACGGTATTATCAGTTGAACCATCATTGACCAATACATACTTATCAACGAATGAAGGTAATGTATTAATGACGTTCTTTATGTGTTTCTCTTCATTTTTGGCTGGAATCACAACGCCTATGTTCCATTGCTCGAACATGACTTCCAATCACGTCCATCAAATGAATCTCTTGCTGCTTGGAAGATATATCTCTGTTAATTTTTCAATACTTGGGGATTCTTCGTCCTCAAAAACAACCGGAAAATCCGGTGAAGGGAAAAATTGAGTATTTATTCGCTTGAGATGCCACGAAGTTCTTGAAACATAACTTGAGGAACGGGTGTGAGCCGGAGAAGAATCATCCTCTTGGGTAAGGATATCGAGATACGATTTGTTTCCCTGGTGAAAAAAGCGGAAGATGTTTGTGAAGAAGTGGTTTTATTCGATTATGGAAGTGAAGACGGAACGGTTGAACTGGCAGAGAAATTATCCATCCCAAGTATTCAATTTGAAAATCGACCGCTTGCGAATGAAATTGCAAAAAAAATTTGCGAATTGGAAATGTTTGAAAAAAATATTATCATCCACATTACATCATCATTTAGGCTGAAAGATTTACCGATGCTTATCAATCGCTCAAATGAAGATTGGGACGTGCATATGTCTCTTTTGTCTGGTACGCTGGTGATAGATGACCCAATTAATGTACCATTTAGCGATGTGAAATTTCAACATCTATGTTTGTCATCAAAAGGCTTGCATAGCCTTTCAGAACTGGAGTCAGCACAATCCTCACAAGATTTACCTGGGCATCTTTCAGTCCGTGTCCTTCACCCTAACCCTGCCACTGAAATCAATCAACGTCAATCATTGACATCTGCGTCAAGATTCGCCCAATGGTTTTACTGGGTCATCCATACCCGACATCCACTTCTTTTGTTTGGAATCCCTGGTTTTGTTCTATTCTTTGTGGGGTACCAACTATCTGGCGACGTCTTGGACAGTTTCAATGAATTAAACAAAACCTCTCTTGGATTTACACTCGCGGTGGTTGCCGTTACACTCATCGGATTATTTGCAATGATGGTCGGACTCATTTTGTATATCATGGGAAAACAGGTGAAGCAATTCAAAGCACAATATGAAGACGCAACCTCAGACTAGGTGAAGAAATGCTACCTCATTTGATATGTTTTGATATGGACAGGGTTTTAGTTGACCATTTTTCAACATGGCAATTTGTCTACGACAAATTACAAATCAATAATGATGAATCGTTGAATTTGTATAACCAAGGAAAACTTGACGAATGGGAATGGCTGAAATTAGATTTAGCTCTGATAAAAGGAGCTTGTGAGGCGTTCACCGATCAAACTTTGAGAAAATTAGCACATGGCACCCCGCTTATGGAAAATCTACATGATTGTATCGAAACTTTACTGAATGAAGGACATCATATCGCTATTATCAGTGGAGGTATGCAAGAAACTGCCAGAGAAATTGCTTCAAAGTATCTCACAACAGAAAATTGGAGGCGGAGGTGGGGTGGCATCGATAATCGCTCTAACTACGACACGAAATTGCATGTGTTTACAAACGGTTGGGTTTCCGAATTTGGCCAAGTTCAAATGTTTGGAAGATATCAAGTACAAATGAATGGCAAGGGAAGCGTCGTCAATATTTTGCAAAGAAGATTATCCATACCAAAATCAAGAACGATATCAATTGGAGATTCAGCAGGTGATATCGATATGTTTCATCAAAGTGGATTCGCTATTTGTTTTAATCCATATGATGATCGGCCACTCCAACATGTAGACGAAGTGATTAGAATAAAAGATCTTCATTTGGTACTTGACTCGATTCAAAAATGGATCAAATCAAGGCGTGACTCTCCTTGAGTCTCTTGGGAATGGAATTACTTCTCTGATGTGTTCAGCCCCACTCAACCAAGCACATACGCGATCTACACCGAGCCCGAAACCTCCATGAGGGACACCTCCGTAACTTCTTGTGTCGATGTAAAATTGGTATGGCTCCTTTGGGACTCCTTCTTCATCAATACGTTCGAGAATTTCTTTTTCACTCCATGTTCTCTCTCCACCACCGATTATCTCTCCATATCCTTCTGGAGCCAGTAAATCATGACACAATACGTAATTTTCATTTTCAGGATCTACTCGATGGTAAAATGGTTTGGCGATTTTCGGGTAATGAGTTAAGAAGTGAGGTACATCAAAGTCTTGTGTGAGTATTTTTTCTTTGGAATAATCGAGGTCTTGACCCCATTCCACATCCACATTCTTTGACTGAAGTATCTCAATTGCCTCGTCATAGCGCATCCTTGGGTAAGGGTTATCTGCATATCTCTCAACCAATTTTAAATCTCTACCAATATCACTTAACTCTTCATCTCTTTCTTCAAGTAGCGTCTTTGCAATATTACGGACCAACATTTCTCCATGGTTCATCACATCTTCATTGCCACCCCATGCTATTTCCATTTCAGCATGCCAAAATTCGGTTAAATGCCTTCTTGTTCTACTTTTTTCTGCTCGAAATGATGGTGCAATCGTGTAAAGCCTTTCTAATGCAGGCATTGCAGCTTCTGCATATAATTGCCATGATTGTGTGAGGTAAGCTTTCTTCCCAAAATATGGGACTTCAAACAATGTAGAGCCCCCTTCTACTGCTCCTGCAACAAAGCAAGGGGCCTGATACTCAGTAAACTCTTTGTTTCGGAAGTATTGGTGGATGGCTCCAAATACACTTGAGCGAATTTTGAGCATATTTGTCATACGGGATGTGCGTAGGTACAGGTGGCGGTTATCCAACAAAAACTCAGTCTCTCCACCATCGGCGCTTTTCATGGCTGATTCTGTAATCGGAAACGGTGTTTCAGGGTTTACTTCCCCAACAACTTCGAAGTTTGAAATATCAATTTCATGACCGCCGGGGGCTCGCTCCTCTACGCGGACTTTACCGTGAACGACGACAGAAGTTTCGATTAATGCAGAGGCGATAGCCTCGAAAATGGTCTCGCCAACAATATCTTTTTTTGCCACACATTGAATAAATCCAGTTGAGTCTCTGAGCACAAGAAAGCGAATTTTATTGGAACCTCTTGCTCTTTTCACCCAACCCTGCAACACAATTTCTTGTTCATCATGAATTCCAGACTGAACATCTCCAATCCAAAATGTCTTCGCCATGTAATGGCGTGTGAACCATTGTGTTTGAATGCCTCGCTTCAAAGAAATTTAGAGGTAATACTGAAAACAGGAACAAAGATGGAGGCGATATGAGCAAGTTGGTTGTCTATGCTATCGGAGGAAATGCATTGTCAGATCCCAAAGGAGGTAGCTTCGAAGAAACGGCTTTGGTTTTAGCAAAAGTGCTCAGTGATGTTGTCGATCTTCTTGAAGCTGGATGGAGCGTTGTTCTAACTCATGGTAACGGACCACAGGTAGGTGAATTGCTTCAACTTGACAGCGAAAATAATCAATCAATGGATTCGTGGGTAGCAGCAACTCAAGGAATGATTGGACATGAACTGTCGCTCAACCTTGACTCTATTTTGGATCGAAGGGGAAGGCCTGAAAGAACCGCTGTCATTTTGACTAGGGTAGAAGTTTCTCCAGAAGATGATGCCTTTTTGCGTCCAACAAAACCGGTAGGTCCAATACTTTCAGACCAGCGTGTTTTCGATAATGATTGGGATATTGCAGAGACGATTAATGGACCTCGAAGAGTTGTAGCCTCACCGAAACCAATCCATGTTCTCGATTTGGATGTTATTGATTCTCTTGTCAAATTAGGTGCTGTCGTAATTTGTGGGGGAGGCGGCGGCATACCGGTTATCCGCAAAGATGAACACTGGTTGGGTGTTCCTGCAGTTATTGACAAAGATCATCTCTCGGGCATGCTGGCGACAGAATTAGATGCCAATGCATTGATAATTTCAACAGGTGTTGATGCCGTCAAATTAAATTTTGGAGGAGATAATGAAGAAATTCTTCACAAAATGGAATTGAAAGATGCAGAGAAACATCTCCAAAATGGAGAATTCCCCGTCGGTTCCATGGGTCCAAAAGTAGCAGCGCTCATTGACGCTGTTCAAGTTAAACCAAATCTTCAGGCCATCATTTGTCAACCAGGAGATGCACTTGCTTCAATACGAGGTTCATCTGGAACAACGGTGTTCAATGAACGGGCCATACGGGGTTCGAACCCGCGACCTACGGATTAAGAGTCCGTCGCTCTACCTGACTAAGCTAATGGCCCACTGGTGGCGGGGTACTCCCTCTATTTACTCTTGCCGCAAAACCTACTCTTCTATTTTGAAAGAACCTCTATCCCGTCCTTAGTTGCAAGTACTACGTCATCACACATGTTTACGAATAGACCCACTTGTACAACACCGGGGATTTGCAATAGTTTACTTTCAATCTCTTTTGGGTTCTCAATTTTTGGACCTACATGGGCATCGAGAATGAAATTATCATTATCCGTATTGAATATATTTCCATCAACTTTGCGAATAATCACTTCACAATCAAGGATTTCTTTAATTTCATTCATCGTACATTCATGAGCGAATGGGGTCACCTCGATTGGGAGGGGGAAGTTACCCAGAGTATTCACCTGTTTACTTTGGTCAGCAACCACGATCATCCTCAAAGCTCTTTGAGCCACAATTTTTTCTCTAAGGAGAGCACCTCCACCTCCTTTTATCAGATTGAATCCCAAATCGAATTCGTCCGCTCCGTCGATAATAATGTCCAACTTTTTATCAGGAGGTAGTTCAATAAGTGGAATTCCAAGTTCAAGAGCTAAGGATTCAGTTGCTAAACTTGTAGGCACTGCTTTAATCTTCAGTCCATGATTTTTCATTCTTTTACCTAATTCTAGAATGGTATATCGAACAGTCGAACCTGTTCCCAATCCGACAAGCATCCCCGATTCAACAAAATCGCATGCCCTTATCCCGGCTAACCTCTTCAGTTCGGAAACCTCTGCCATGGTCACGATACATGCATCAAGTCAATATGGATTTTCAATGAGAGAATTATGTACTATGAAGAATAGGCGATTGTATGGGAATGGGCCGTATCCCATTTTTTTTGGTCGCTCTGATGTTGGGGATGGTTTTCACTCCAATAGGAAATGCTGTTGCATTAGAAGAGTCTGAGGCCGTTGATATTGTAGTAGCCACTGGTCCAAATGGTATTTCTACTCAGGCACACATAGAAGTTCCAAACAACCATGTAGTCAATGAAATTGAACTTGAATTAGAGCCCAAAGTTTGGCCGATCAACAGGGCATTTAGTTGGAAAAATCAAATAGATTTTGGACACTCTGATGCAATCTTCGATGGAATCGACGTCAATTTATCTGAAGGGATGAGTCTTCTGCCTGATGGTTTTTCAGATAATTTTGAATCCGGAAACCTACAATCTCATTGGACGACATCAGGTTCATCCTCTTGGAATGTTCAATCCAGTAATGCAATTTCTGGTACATATTCAGCAAAGGCAGGAGGCATAACGCATGGACAGTCGACTGCCCTTGAGGTGCAGGTATCGACTCCATTTGCAGTCGATGGATTCTTTGACTACAAGGTTTCTTCAGAAAACAATTATGATTATCTGATTTTTTGTATTGATAATACAGCGTGTAGTAGGTACAGCAACTACCAGATGCGATGGTCCGGTATTAACTCAGGTACTCATTCATTCACAGCCGCAGCCGGCACACATACTTACACTTGGAAATATGAAAAAGATGGTAGTGTTAATTCAAACTCAGATACGGCATGGATTGACAATGTCATCATCATCCCTCAAAATGGTGTAGGTAATGGTGTAGGCAATTGGACATCACCAGCTTTTGGTCCAGAAGGACATAGTGACTTCAAGACAAATATAGACAGATATGGGCTTATGAGTCTCGATGCAGAGATACCTATGGATGCCGAATTTTCTTGGACAATTATTGATGGGTCAACATTTGATAGCATCCCTGGATATGTAGAGCGAACAGAGATGAAATTTGATTTGGCTGGTATCGATACAGATGAACATCGCTCCTTGAGAATACGCATCGATTTAGGCGCTTCAGAAAACGGGAGTCCAATCATCTATGGTTTGCATATGGAAGGCCAAATTCAAGAATCCTTCAATAATGATCCAACACTTGATGGTTGGTCCTTGAATGGTGCAACCTATTCAGGAGGGAAAATCAGCGGTGGACCTTCGGATTCTTTCATCTCCCCGGCTTGGGGATTCAATTCTCCTATTGGACGACTGAAGCCATATCTTGATTTTTCAGGTCAGGGTGAACTGTCGTATCTTGATGCAGATGGTCAATGGGAAACGCTTGAGTTGAATCGCACAAAAACTCTGTCTGAACCTATGGGAGAACTTCAGTTCAAATGGACAGGATCAAGTACATGGAAAGTTGATGGTTTCAGAGTTGAACTTGATGACCATCAAACACCAATGAACCCTAGGATTGATGTTGGAGTTGATGGAATTCTTGAATGGTCTATGGCTGATGAATCTCTTCAATCTTGGGGTTTTCAAACGATTTTTACCGATGGTGAAAATTCTAAAAATTTGCTTTTAGGGACTTCCTTGGAACAAAAAATATCATTTTTGGCTCCTAATAATGAACTCAATGGTCTTTCATTTACTCTATCTCCGTTGGATGTTGCTGTCTCCAACCTAGATGTTGTGTTCAAAATCGATGGTAATGAAGTCTTGCAAAAATTAGTTGGCACCGTATCACAGGCAACATGGGTACAGCTCAGTGAATCCGAATTAGATATAATCGACCAAGGAATCGACGCATCATCCAACAAGAAAATGATTGGTGGTTCATACTTCAAAGAAATAGAAGTTGTTGTAACAGGGTCTCCCGGACCAATGCTTGTTAGTGGTCTTTCGGTCATTTGGCATAACAAAATAGTGATTTCAGGCGGAGTAAATGATCTAATTACTCGCTCAATAAACACCATGCTCCCTTCGATTTCCTCTAATCAGGGAACGAAAGAGGTCCAATTACCAGTCTTGATGGATCGGTCGAGTTCTATCTCGATGACGCTAAAATCAGTTGATTTTTCACCATCCCCGCCCTCGAGCACAGTAACCCTTAATCAGTCCATATCGACATTAACTGCATCAGATGATTGGGTTGAAGTGACCTCAAGTTTAGATCTCTCAAGCCTTGGAATTTCTGATATTGAAACTCATATCAACCAACAAAACTGGGCTGCATACTTGTTTGTTGATGGAACTTACCATTCTGAAGATGTTATTTGCATGGTAAAATCCTCAGCGAATAAGGAAGATTGTCAATTTTCGGGATTAATCGATTTATCAGAATATAGTTTAGTTGTCGACGGACAAATCGTTCATTTTTTCCATAAATTTAGGATAGACGCTTCTTGGCCTTCTGAACCAAGCCTCCGGCTTTCCCTATCAATCAACATGGATGGAGTTTTCAGCGTACCAGGTGAATACCTTCTTGGATTAGGTTCTCAATTAGGTGTTCAACAGTCATTATCTGTAGTTGCTTGGGGTGTTTTGTCAGAAAACGGTATGCGATCACATCCTGAATCTGCATATTTTAACCAAGACGGCAATAGTAGTGTCTTTGTCCAACTCACGTTTGAAGGCTTGGAATCATCTCCAAGATCTGGAGATGTGATGATAAAGGCATATCAAGATGGTGTTCTGGTCGGTGAAACAGATGTTTGTGAGAATGGCCTCTATCATGTTCCAATATCCTTTGAAACTGGTGTAACACAATCTCGAATACATATTGAGATTATACCTCTCGCAAATCAACCATTTACGGCTTATGATCCGATGCTTGCAGATTTTGTGCTTGATGAGACACCACCCGAATTAATCTCTAGTTCGCTTAAACCACTACATCATGTCTCTCAGGGGCAGGATGTTCAGGGTATATTTGTGATAAGCGATAGACCAATTTTGCCTCTTCATGCCAAGGCTTTCCTCAGGGATTCGAGAGATGGCACAATTTCTCAACGGAATCTAGAGATTCCTTCTGACATATATTCACCATATGGTGAATACAAATTAGATTTAAAAATGGATGGATACGCAGTAGGAGACTTCATCGAAGGATGGTTGGAAATATCAGACCCCGCAGGCCATATGGTTCAAAACACTGGAAATGCCTCTCATCCAATGTTCGTGATTAGTTTAGAAGAGGACCAGCCCTCTTCATTTGATGTGCAAAAAGTTACCTGGGAACATGATTTTTCTGGATGGCTTCATCCAGAAGAAGTTTACACACTTCAGATCGAACTGAGTGATAATAATGGCATTGGTGATGTGAAAGAGGTAACATTGAACTTGGATGCGGACGAAAATAGCGAAGACATTCTTATCACTTGGCAGCAGCAAGATAATTCTTGTACTTCAAGCGATTCTTCTATCATCCTCATACATTGTGGTTTACCAGAGAACAGCACGATTTTTGATACGGAAGTATTTCTAGAGTTTAAGATTAAATTTGAGTGGAATTTTAACCCAGATCCTTCAATATATCGTCATGCTTTTATCAGTCTTGAAGACCATTCTGGGCAACTCTTCCAATCGAGTGTGCCTCAATTAACGTGGCGTTTTTCTTCGGAATTTTACGTTGATATTGAGAATAGTGAGATTTCGAATGCGAGCCTTTGGGTTCGGCCATATGCTAACCACTCTTTGATTGTTGAATTATTTTGGTTTAGAGACCATTCATCCATGAAATCTGAACTCAGTGTTCAGTTAGAGATTGGTCTTCAAAAATTCTACTCAGTTGCTTCAGAAGGCCGAGCGGATATACCATTCATCACTCCTTCCGAAGAGGGGATCTTTGATCTCATGGTCAAAGGGAGAAATTTACCAGAAGGAGCCGTTGAGAGAACTCAGGATTTCAATCAAATTCTGATTGTAGATTCAACTTCTCCAAAAGTTGTTCGCGAAAATATAATCCATGGCCTCACATTTCCTGCCATGGATGAAATTGTTCCAGAATGGTTATGGACAAATATTACTTTGGAATTTGAAATAGATGAATCCCAAGGCATTAACATTTCTTCGATGACACTACATTGGTCAATCAATAAAGTTGGAGTGCAAGCATTTCCTATTCATTCTGGAAATACCTCTGTAAAATTTTCATCTGCAATTACCAAGGGCGAACGAATCCCGATGAATGCCATCGTCAACCTAGGAGACGTCATACCTGCTAATGCGAGGATGAATGCATTTGAATTGAGAGTTTGGGTAACTGGTAAAGATACTGCAGGAAATGATTTGGAGGCCGCTTCAAATAATGAGTTAACCCCGCTTGGAATCGTGGGATTAGAAAATAGAGAGCCACACATTTCATTCTCTTCCGTTCCGATTCATATCGATCCTGCAGATAATCTTCTCACTGAAATGAATGCTAAAATTCGTTTTGATGTGGTGAATACCGGAATGGCTGATGGTGAAAGTCGAGTTAAGGTTGAAGTTGTAAATGCAGAGGGAGAGAAGACTGAGTTAGGTGTCTACAATATCCAAGTAAGTGCAAATTCTTCGAATAATATAACATTTGATTGGACTCCGGATTTGGAAGGAACGTATTGGTTTGAATTCACTTTACTCAGTGGTGAAGTAATGATTTCTGATACAGTGCAAGTAATTCAAAGCGGAGATGCATTCATTTCCCAAACATATCAAAAAGCAGACGGAATCTCTCTTTCGTTCGTTTCTTTTGTGATTCTTCTTCTATTGATTCTTATGATTTCGATGTTAAGAAAACCACGCAATCATGACTTTGAAAATGACGAATTGCGTTGAGTAATTCTATCACATCTCGTTTCTGAGGTAATTACATAACCTACCTCTTTGGCATTTGGCTGGGGGAGCAGGAGGACTGCTGACAGGGTTCGACCCTGAGGAAAGTCCCCTCTCCATAGTGCAGGTGTCCGAAAGAATTCGGTGGACAGAAATGGCCAGGTCAATGAAGAAGAAACGAACAAAATCAGGTGTGTACAATGAATCGGAAACGACGAGATTGCTTGAATTTTGATGGAACGATCAACCACACTGGAGCAAGTCCAAATCGTCTCACTGATGTTGCACGTTAGAGACAGGTAGGATGCTAAGTTGAATGCAGTCACCGAAAGGGAACAGAAAGGGGCTTACTCCCTGCTCCCCCCTATTCTAAAACAGCATCAATGCTTGACATATCTTCAGATGATAATACAGGGTCATCACCAAAATCAATCCAAGAGTCTTTCCTCTGAAATTTTTGCCGAATTACATGTTCTGCAGTAATGGTTGCAGGTAATAAAAACACGCTTGTGAGGAAAGCAAAAGCAATCAGTGCCATCATCAATAGGAAAAAGTTCTCCAAACCAGGGAAAGCAAGGAAAAGCCCTGCGCATAATCCTGACACAGTGGTAATTGTGGTTTCAAAAATAGTTTGTCCGGTCTCACTGATTGCTTTTGAAATGCCTACAGGTGTTTCCTTTTCTTCTTGAATTCTATGCATCACGTGTATGGCATCATCTACTCCGATACCAAATACAATGGTACCGATCATGGCGGTGAAAATATTCACGTTCACATCTCCAGACCTCATAAGTAACGGCTGCCATAAAATGACAACAGAAACAGGGATCATGGTATAAATGCCCAGACGAGGAGAGCGAAACATAACCATAAGTACGAGAGTTAGAACAATGAGTGTGATAATCGTTGTTTGACTTTGAGAATCATGTATGCCTTCATTGATGTCCAAACTTACAGGAAGTCCTCCTGTAAGGGGTGAAATTCTGATACCTTCCTCGGGAAGAGGTTCTTCGAGCATTTTATCGATATCTTCTCTCAAACCTCCCGCATAATTTAGATTCAAATAGGGCTGCGTGACATAAACCAAAGCCTTCGTTCCATCACTGTTGGTGAGCATTGAGAGTACTTCAGGCGAAAGCGTATCGAATACTACATCGACCATGTCTCTTCTCATTCCTTCTCTTCCACCACCATTTACGTCTGCATCCAGAGCCATCCAGTGAATGCATTCGGGAGAATTTGACTCCCAGCACTCTTCGTGGAGCAAATCCCATAGAGAACCCTCGTAGAGTGTAATGCCTTCGGTTATCTCAATTGTAACAGGAATGGCTTTCAAGAAGGTGATTACACTCGTAGTATTTGTTTGGTTTACTTTGTCAACTTTCATTTCAATGGCATCCATGTTGTCCAAAACTGGAAGGTCGCGAATGGCGGAAGTATCATTTCTCTCCCCCCTTATGGAGGCATCAAAAATGAATAAAGAGGTTTGACCACCATCAAATTCCTCCGAATATTCAGCTAGTGTTTCTAACGATGCGATATTATCTGGTGCTTCGCTTGAACCAGTAATGGGTTTTGATAATTCATCGATCATCATTAAACCATAACCAGTAACTCCAACGGTGATAAGTAAAATGATGATAAAAGATTGAATCGGTACTCGTCCGATACCCTTCCACATTGATGGATTCGTTCTTTTGTTGAATCTCAACAACCAAGCGAGAACAGGCACAAGAATAAGGCTCAAAATCAATGTAGAGGTAATGCCTACAACCAAGGTCAAACCAACAGAGCGAATTGGTATAATCGGAACTATCGAGGGAGCGATGAGGACTGAAAATCCGATAACGGTGGTAGCACCTGAGAGAAGAACTGCAACACCAGTAGATTTTGTCATTCCAATGACACAATCTCTGTAAAAATTGAGGTCCCAAAAATCAGGTTTTTCGATTGGAGGGAGCCCATTTCTTCTTCTTCGATCGTTTTCATTGTCATGTTCCATTACTTTCTTTCGTCTTATCTCTTCAATGCGATTTACCATATGCAGGGCGTAATCCACACCCAAACCGATGAGTATAGGGAAAGTGGCGATAATCATGGGAGTCAGTGTCATGTCGAGTAAGACGGCCGAACCAAAAGTAACAGCTAGGGCCATGATAATCGGTGTTCCAGATATAATGACCACTTTCCAACTTCTGTGTAACAATGTAATGGTTAAGACCGTTAAGAGAAGTGATATTGGCAACATATCTACAAGATCATGATAAATCGCTTCGGAAATATCTTCGAGCACCTTGGATAATCCTGTCAAAGTCATGTCGGTGATCGCATACTCTGAGGGCCTATTTTCAATACTAATGACTTCGTTTACATGGACAAAAAAATCTGAAAAATCTTGCCATCTGCCCGTTACTGACATATCATGAGTCATACCAATCAAAACGGCAGTGGTATCCCAAACGCCATCCCCGTTGGTATCTCTTGCTAAAGCATCGATGCTGCCTCCAGATCTCCCAATGATTTCATCGATTCGATCTTGGTCAGGAATGGTGTAATCTCCACCCCCTCCGCTGGCAGCTAGTGCGGCCTCGCAGTTAATGAGACCTCCAAGTCTATTGTTGAGTCCACTCTCACACATTGCCAGATTAAATCGACCATCGCTTGAGTTAACCTCTTTGATGACCTGGGCAATCGAAATAATCCAGAGTACTCCATCATCCTTACCTCTGTCCTCTTTATTCCAATCAATACCTCGCTTGAGGTCACTTTCCCCACGATTTTCATCATCGCCCTCAATCCAGCTTATTTCTCTGAGTATGTTCACGTTTGTGATATTCGTCGAATTATCACCAGGAAATTCAACGTTTGGAGATTGAATGTAAATGACCGAAATATCTGTAGACCATTCTTCACGGACTTCCAGAAGTAATTCTGATGATGAGGCTCCTTGTGGAAGGAAAATTTCCACATCATCTTCAATCAATGTGGCAAAATTACTCCCGATATATCCCATCCAAATTGCAACAATTGCGGCTAAGACAACAACGGTCTTGGGTTGGGTAAGGAGGCTTGTATAGGTTGATTCAAGCCTTCTTTCAGTAATTTCTGAAGATTTTTGGAGAAAGCCTTCAAATCTCTGAGGCCATTCTCTCATGAATGACCCTCGTGCATCTTGGTCAATAACACTGCGTTAAAATTCATCAATTTCGAGTGAATTCCTTAACCAGAATGTGTCGCAGGAAATTTCTTGCACTTTGAAGTACAAGACCAGTTGCCATCATGGCTAATCCAAGCACACCAATCCATATGGCTGTGAGACCAGGTCCAAGGAACATGTCGACTTGTTCAGTGAAACCTGATACAAGATTGAGCGCCATAGCTGCAGACGTAGCGAATAATGTGAGGCCAGGTATCCCGAGAACCAAAAGTGGTTTTTTGTGAGAAAGCGTCATCATGGCATAGAGGAGAACCGTCAATCCATGGCTGAAGGCTGTAAAACTACTGCTTTTGGGGACATCATAACGAATGTCAACGGGGACTTCTGTAATCCTCAAATTCTTTTCATGAGCATCGTTGAGCATTTCAAGGCTTAACTCCATACCTTCGGATTCAAATCGTAATTTTTCGATAGCTAGTTTAGAAAAAGCCCTGAAGCCTGATTGCGTATCTTTGATATCCAAGTCACTGGATAAGTTATTCGCTGCGTTGATGACCTTAATGCCCACTTTTCTGTATAGCGGCATATCTGTTCCAGTCCCCCCTTCAGTGAAGCGACTCCCTATAACAACATCAGCCTCGTTATTGATGATTGGTTGAATCAACCTTTCAATCTCTGAAGTTCGGTGTTGACCATCACTGTCCATGACTACAAGTATGTCGACATTATCCTCTAAAGCGGTGGAAAAGATTGTCTTCAATGCGCCTCCATAGCCTCTATTGACTCGGTGCCTGATCACTCTTGCGCCACATCTTTCTGCGATTAACGCACTTGAATCAGAAGATCCGTCGTCTACACAAATCACTTCTTTGACATAATCAAGAGCTTGGGTGACGACAGTTCCAATGGTTTCTTCTTCGTTATACATCGGCATTCCAACGATAACACGTTGGTCAGTGACCGTGCCCATTGGTTCTATTCCGACACCACTCCCACTTATGTCCTTCGGCAGAATTAAATGAAAAATTATCTTTACATCAAGCCATTTTTGCTAAAGAATGAACCAGACGGGCGGTTTTGAAACCGCCCGCCTAGAATTGTTTATTCGTTGATCTGCGAGATCGATGTAACCGTTTTCTCATCGTTTAAGATTCGAAGTAAGGCTTTCATTCCAATGAGAAGTTGAGTGTATACTTCTCCATCGGCTGAGGTGTATGTTTGGCAATCTTGAAATGCTTCATTGTGTATCGAGATTTTCAAAGCTCCACCTGCATTTGATTTTCGCACATACCCAACCAATAGGTTGCTATTTTCTTCATCTTTCATTTTTTTATTCATTTTTTTTCCTCCTGACTCTTTGGTCGAATTGGGCTAACCAAATTTACGATAATCAAAGTTATCATAAAAGAAAAAGAATCAAACATTGAATCAATCAGGGTCAATAATGCGAGTCATGGTAACTGGTGGTGCTGGTTTTATCGGTTCCCATCTCATTGATGCACTTCTGAAAAGAGGAGATGATGTCGTTGTGGTCGATAATCTCAGCTCAGGAAAATTATCATTCATACAAGATCACATAAACGATGGCAACGTTGAACACATTAATCACGACCTAACAAATTTAGAAGGCATGTCTCAATATTTTGAAGGTATTGAGATGGTTTTTCACCTCGCTGCCAACGCAGACATTCGACTTGGGACACAAATTACGGACACAGATTTACGTCATGGTACAGTAGCAACTTACAATGTTCTTGAATCCATGAGATTAGCGGGAGTAAACAAAATTGTATTTGCCTCATCTTCAGTTGTTTATGGTGAAAACGCACCAATGCCAACACCCGAAACATATGGTCCTACCATTCCAATTTCATTGTATGGAGCCTCGAAACTTGCTGCAGAGGGTTTGATTGGCTCATGGGTAGGTACTTTTGGGTTCCAAGCCTGGGTGTTTAGATTTGCAAACATCATCGGAGAAAGAGGCACACATGGTGTTATTTTTGATTTTATCAACAAACTGAATGCAACACCAAATAGACTCGAGGTATTAGGGAATGGTCTCCAAGAAAAATCCTACATGGAGGTGAAAGAATGTGTTTCTTCTATTCTTCACGTTGTTGAGCATACTGATTTACCATTCAATCTTTGTAATTTAGGAAGCGTTGATACCATTTCAGTAAGGCAAATAGCCGAAACAGTGGTTGAAGAAACGGGTTATCATGACGCTTTAATCGACTACACAGGAGGAGATCGGGGTTGGGCAGGAGACATACCTCGTGCACGATTAGCCATAGACAAATTAAATCAATTAGGATACATTCCCTCCATGAATAGTAAAGAGGCAGTACGCCACACAGTACGAGCCCTTATCAAGGAAATCGGCTTGCGTTAAACTCATGAAACTGCCATCAACCAATCAGGAAGGTGCTGCAAAGACTGATGCCGGCATTTTGATTATGGCCATCTTTTTTGCAGGAATTTTGTTCATCGCTTTTACCACAAATCCAGTGTATGTTGGCATTAAGGAAGGCGATAGGGCTCCTATACTCAAGGGTACTGCCTATGATGGAAATTCTTGGGTCTCATTTACCTTAAATGATGAATTTAACCAATCTTGGGAAGAGGAATCCTCAGAAGGTGATTGGTACATAGTGGAGTTCTTGGATATCAATTGTGGTTATTGCAAAACAAGTGCCCAAACCATTGCAGAAAATCAACAATTAATCGATAACAGTCCTGCAACAGGATACGCGAATGTTAAATTCCTTGCCGTTGCCTTAAAGCTTCCACTACAGGGAAGTGAGTACACGCGTGAAAATGTTGTCGCATTCAGAGATAATTATGGGCATAATTTCCCGTATGTTGACGCTATGGAAGGTAATTTGAAATCCGATTGGAAAATATCAGGAACGCCTACATATTTTCTCATAAAGCCAAACGGTGTAATCGCTTGGGCAAGTCCTGAGCATTCTAATGAGGACGTTTGGGAGGCTTATGGAAGGTTGGTGCCAAAGTTATCTTCTCAGGAGGCAAATTAATGGATGCGAATACTCAACTCTTGTTTCACTGGGTGCCCATACTAATTGGTTTATTACTCCTCATACCTTCAACTGCAGAATCTGTGAGTAAATTATTTGTAAAAAAGTGGCCTTCTGTTTCCACACGACGAGGGCAACTACTCGCTTCAACTGTTATGTTTCTCATAGGTGGCTTCACCGTGAGTGCACACACACTTTGGATACACAATAAAGCATCAGAATTAGGAAGCGGCAATTTTTGTGCTGGAGACGGCGTTTGGGATTGCTCAAGTGTGATTGGAAATGCAAAATGGAATGTCGATCCGATGCTCGGACTACCTTGGGGTCTTCTAGGAATGTTGACTTTTTCAGTCATGCTCTGGCTCATCGTTTCCATTTGCCTCGATCCTATGGCATCATGGGTGCGAAACCACCTAACATATCTTCGAATTATCGGTGTAATCGGTGTTTTTGTAATTTTTTACCTCATCTATGCTGAGTTCGCAATTGGAAAACTTTGTCAATACTGTTCAACGGCTCATTTTGCACACGTAATGACGCTTCTGAATAGTCAATTGTTGTTGACCATTTATGACAATCGTAAGTGGTCTAATGCTAACGCAGATGATGTTAGCAGCGATGAAGTTAGAGAACGAAAAAGGAAGAAAGGCTACGTGAAGCCTAAATCTTCTGCAATGAATGCTCCCTACGAAGAGGAATAACATGAATAAAGACATTGCAATTTGGGGGACTGTAACGTCAGTTAGTCTTGTTTTATTGTTGCTGATTCTAAAGGCAGAGGGATTCTTTGAACCAGATGACGAAATCATCGAGCAGATTTTACCCTCTAGCGCAGATGAGTTACATCCCCTTGCAAAAGACTGCTTAAATCATGATACCTTAGAGATGCATATCCATCCTAAAATCACAATCGTCATCAATGGTTCTGAAATAGAAATCCCAGAAAAAATCGGTATTTCGACAAGTCAATGCAATGGGGAGCAAAACATGCACGTAACTCACACTCACGGAAATGATGGTACAATCCACGTAGAAATGAACGAACCAGGAGATGTCCCATTGGAAGTATTCTTTGACGTCTGGGGTAAGCATTTCAATGAAACAGGCGTACTCGATGAAAGAGTTGACGCATATCACAAAATCGAGATGTACGTTGATGGGGTAAAAGTCAACACGTTTGAGAATCATCTTCTTGAAGACAAGCAACAAATCTTAATTGAATTCGGACCAATTCAAGGGGAATAGATGTTCTCAAAGTCTTGAGATTCAATGACTTCCGCAATGATTTCCATTCGAACAACTCTCACTTCAACAGGTCCTAAAGTCCCATAGATCTGGTGTAATTCTTTTAGCAAAGCTTTGTGGGCATCCTGTTGATTTTCTGCATGTAATATGCTCAGGTGATGAGATTCATCTCCGTTACAATATGCATAGTATTCGACCAACCATGTTGTTTCATCTGGTACAAGCGAATCGATCTCACTGAACTCCGTTCCCATGAACCCCACTCCTCTTGGAACATTATCAATGATTCGGTTTTTTGTATCTAAATTTCGATATTTCACTACTTTCTGAAATAAACGAGAGGATTTTTGATATATTATTCTGATTCATCCGATTCTGAGTTTTTAGGGTGTGCCCAGATAAATATGCCTCCAGCTCCAAGTGTAATGATTGAAATCCAAAAAATTGTGATGTTATTTTCATCGGGAACTTCCTCAAGACGACTTATTTCAACAACGCCGTATGGGGCAAAGTTTCCGTTGTTCAAAGCCTCCTCAATACTTGGTTCATGAACGATAATCACACTAAATTCTGGCGGAGCAGAAAACTGAATTTGGAGACTATCTCCCTCAATTGCAGTACTCATCACATCAGTGCCATTGATGATGGTTTGATTTCCGTGAATTGTTATCATATCGATAAGTACTCGATCCCGTATAGATGTGCCAGGGTTTGAAGCACCTTCAGGGACATCCTTGTTGTGTTCTAAAAGCATAACAGAGAAGATGCCCTTCTCTGGAAATGTCATGTTCAGCACTAATTCCTCAGCGATTTTTTGCAAACTGAAGTTGTATAAATCAGGATTCTCTCTCTTATTTTCTTGGGAAAAAATGGCTTGTTGAACGTCACCCCATGCATCATACCCTTCAGATATCATCCTTCCATCCACTAAGAAGGTTGGAGTTACTCCCAAATTTTCGTTAAAGGTTTCGTGACGTTCCATCCTCTGCTTAGATGCTTCATTTCCAAATGGATCTATGCCGTCAAAAGGGTGGACTCCGATGATTGAAATTCTGGTACCATGTTTTGATGCCACTTCTTTGAGTAGTGGATCAAATTCAGCACAAATATCACACCATACTGCGGTCCTCTCCTCCACCAAAATAGTCCGTTTCAGGTTGAAGGATACTGATTCTTCAAATGTAGTATCCGTATCATATACTATGGCACTTGAAGATTGAATAAGACACAGGCAAGAGAGAAACACTGAGAGAATCACTCTGCCCATATACACACCAAAAAGTCGTGTGACTTGAATGATTGTGCATGTGTATTGAAAAACGTGATGTTCTACGAAGAATGATTTCTGTGGCAGACCGATGGGCGCGAGAGGGTAAACAAGACACCTGGTCAAAAAAGGCCAAAGCAAGCGGATATCGTGCGCGTTCTGCATTTAAACTAAAACAAATTCAGGAAAGATTCGAAGTGATTAGGTTTGGAGATGCTGTTCTAGATGTTGGTTGCCATCCTGGAGGGTGGAGTCAAGTTGCGGTGGAACTAGTCGGTCCCAAAGGCGAAGTGATTGGTGTAGATCTACAGCCATGCCAACACGTCGATGGAGTTACATTCATTACCGGTGATGTAACTGATTTGGAGGTTCAAGAACGAATATTGAATTCACTTAAAGCCGAGGCATTTAATTCTATTATCTCTGATATATCTCCACATATCACAGGTAAGTGGGATATTGATCAGTCTATTTCTCTCTCATTGGTCGCAGAAGTTGCAGAATTTACGTTTCCGTTACTTTCTCCAGGTGGTTCATTCGTTGCGAAATTATTCCAAGGAGTAGGGATTGAGGAATTTATTCAGTTGGTCTCAAAACATTTCACAAAAGTCAAGCGTTTTTCTCCAATATCGAGTAGAAATGCTTCTTCAGAAGTCTACCTCGTATGCAAAAATTATGTTCCGTGGAAAGCGAAGGAAAAAAATTTGAAACAACGCTTTGAATCAATTATGGACCAAAGGTTGGGAGAGAATTCCATATCCACAGATGTTGCTCCTACAAAATCAACCTTCAAGGTTTATCAGAAGGCTAACGACTAGGTTTGTATTAATTATGAAAACGCCATTCCATCACTCATGGGAAATGAATCTAATCAATTTCAGATTCTAAGACAGATGCGTTTACTTAATCGCCAATCTGAAGGAATGCGGATAAAAGATCTGGAACCAAACAAGCCAATCCACGGGTTAAAGTTGAAAATTATTCGCCGGTATCCGCCAAAATATGTAACGTCTAAATTCTATACAGGACAGATTGCGGCAGCGTGTGGAATAGATGAGACGGGTATTGTCGGTGTTGTGTTATGGTCGGTAGATGTTGATACAATTCAATCTGGTGATCTCATAAAATATGTCAGTGGATGGTGCCGTTTGAGGTCCGGTAGATTGATTGTTTCAACTGGAAGAACTGGGCGTTTGATAAAGATGAATGGCTGGAGTCCTTGAGCAACAATAAAGAGGGAGAGGTCTTGGCCCACTTGAATCCGAGGGTGTATAGTGACTGAGAGAGCGACTGTTTGTACGGCTTCTGGTGTACCATTGGTGGATAAAGGCTCCACTACATTTCCTTGTCCTCAATGTGGGCATGCAATTGGTAGAAGTCCGCTTTGTCGTAATCAAGGTGTAGCATACGTTTGCCCTGGTTGTGGATTTCAAGGACCCTAGGTGATTTTCATGGGTATGGTTGCGATAACTTACAAGGTAATGCCAGATTCTGAGATAGAAGATGTTTCAATTGATGACATTGTATCCAATGTTCAAGGATTTAAGAGCGATGTATATGATGTTCAACTTGTTGAAACCAAGCCACTCGCATTTGGATTGAAATTTGTCCAAGTTCACGTTGTTATGGATGATGGCAGCGGCCTTTCCGATAAATTCGAGGATTCCCTTAAGTCCGTAGTTGGAGTAGGGGAAGTTGAAGTCCTCTCAATGGGATTATTGTAATCATAGCTGGTCGAGCGGGCATTGCATGAACTCTCTCATGAGGGTAGTTGCATAAGCACCAGATGAAAGATTGAATCGAAATCTCAGGCATGCGCCTTCTGGGTGCCATATACTGCCATCCGTTGGCCCATCGCTCCAAGGTGGTCCAAGAGCTTCAAAATCAACAATAGGGACTTCATCCACAATAAGATCGCTGTATATGCTTGAAAGTGAGCGCCTCGTACCGGATGTGCTTAGCCTTGGAATATCATTAACGGTCCAATTGACGTTCTTCAATCCGAGCTCTTCAATGATGCTTTCCTCTCTTTCAAAACGGTCTTTACCGCTTCTCATTACATTTGATCCGGGTAAAATACCCGAGACAGCAAGTCTGTTGAGGAAACAATTTCTGGCGATACGTGGCATGGTTCTTTCAGAAACTTCTACCATGGAAGCGGTATCAAGTTGCCCCTTTTCATCAATTCTTCCGACGACATCTCCATCGATTGGTTCAGAAATAGAGATGCCTTCTTGAATTCTGTTTCTTAGTAAATGATTGAAAACCAATGACTGAAGAGCATGAACGGTCATGAGTTGAAGATTATTCGGCAACTTCCTAAAGGCTCCAATCCAATCATCTGGTTGAGAGAGAAGGTGCTGTACCATCCTCGCTTCAAATTCAAGCCATTGAGGAGCAGCATCTGCTAATTCTTGAGAAATTCCACTGTCTCTTGCCATTTTTCTGAATGCCGAAACGTCTTCATTTTCATTTTTCCCTTCCATACTAATGTAGGTCATGACGGCTTCCTTCCAATTTCCAGCCACCACGTGTCGCCCCACTTCTGAGGTAACAGGTCGGCCTTTTCCAAATCGCTGTGGTCCAATCCAATTGGGGAATTTATCGGTTCCATATTCTTTGTTCATTTCGTCAATCCGTTGATGAACTCTTACAAGTGCAGATTCAACCTCTAATGGTTGGCCGTTTTCGTCGGCGCAACCTCTCACAATTACTGTAAATCTGTTTCCTCGATGGTTTCCAAAGCCTATTTTTTGGTGCGTTCGACCTAGAATTGTGATCGTGACATCGGTAATCTCTACAGTCTCAACTTTGTAAACCGGGGCATCGATGACAAAAAGTTGCTTTGTAATTGCTTTTTTGTCTTTAGTTCCAGCAAAGAAAATTCGATTTCTAGAGATTCCTAAAATTCGTGCAAGTTTGTTGACAAATCGATTTGTTTCCCAATTGGTGAGCGAAATCATTGCAGCAGTAAATCTTCCACGAGGGTCTAGCTTAATTTTCGTAGCAATTTCATCGACTCTGAAATCCTGTATTCTTGCTTTGAGTATTCCGCCTATTCCAAGGCCTAACCTTGGTGGAGACATGCCTATTTCTTCGGCATCAAGCAACTGTCCAGGCAAAGGACAGCCCTCACAAGGATAACTTTGAGAATTGTTTTTCCAAGTTATCAACAAGATCCTTGAGAATTTTTTCTGGGGATGACTTACTGTTAACTCGAACGTAAAATTCTGGATCGTCTAAATCAGGGTGACCCGGGAAATAGTTGGCATAGTCTACACGGTCATCAGCATTCAATTTTTCACGAAGAACCTGTAAACTGGTGTGGCTTTCACCAACGAATCTAAGTCTCAGTTCATTTTTGTCTCGGGCAAGAACTTTCACTGGCATGCCTATCAATCCGGCGAATTCGGTCCTTCTATTGAACTTTGGCATCTATTTTCGTCTCTGTGGATTACATTAATTCCCTTCATAAAGCCATCTGAATTAATTACTCATTGCAATTCCGAAAGTCATGGGAGAGCGAAGGATAGAAGAGACCTTGGTCTCTTTTGCTCCTCGATTCGCCTCCCTCGCTTGGCCAATATTCATCAGTGGTACATTATTGACACTTGGATTGCTCGGTAATTTGATTGTCAACCCACCAACCTTTCATACTGAACTTTCAGACTTCTCTCCTGATTCAGAATCCAAGTTGGCTCATGACCGAATTGCGGAAGAATTTGGTGATGAGTCACGGCCGATGTTTATTCATGTAACGGTTGATGATTCTTCAAATGCGCTTGCTTTAGATTCCATACATCTCATGGCGGCACATTTGGCAGAGGTCCAAGCGATGAGTCAATTTTCCAACCAGCATGTAGATTCATGGATTACGGCTCCTTCAATCCTTCAATTAGCACTTGATGAAGAAGCAAATGGCGAAAAAATCTCAGATTTAGACTCTTGGCCAACGCTTCTTGATTTAACGGTCGATGATGATGTTACATGCACACTTTCTGCCGATGATCAACTTGAATCTGCAGCCGCATTCGCATCTTCATCACTTTTGCATAAAGACTTGGACATAGGAGAAATATGCCAATATCTGGAAGATGGAACTGGTACGGGAGAACCTTCTGCATCTTCGACGATGTGGATTGTTGAAATTAATCCAGATTTGTCAACAGAAGAGAGGCAAGAAATTCAGCGAAACCTTAGAGACAAACTCAACGAATTATCTTCCACATCACCCCTAAACTATGAATCAGCAAGTATCGATTTAATCAGTAATGACATCGATGAGAATGCATTTGATAATCTCCTTTTGCTCATATCAATTGCAGTTATTCTTGTTGTTACATTGCTCTATCTTGCATTCAGAACTGTCAACAGGGTTCTCTTTCCGTTCATTGGTTTAACCTACGCCCTCATATGGACATACGGATTAATGAACTTGTTTGGAGGAAGATTTACAGCTTTGGAAGTCGCTGTTGCTCCACTCGTTTTAGGATTAGGTATTGATTACTCGATTCATCTTCAACGCAGATTTGCGAGTTATTTGGAATCAGAGGAAGATACATCGAAGGCATGGATGGCAACATGCGGTCACTTATTTGCGCCACTCACGCTTGCCGTCGTCACGACCATCGCTGCTTTCTTAGCCAATTTATTTTCTCCACTGGACCCAATCAGATATTTTGGACTCGCACTTGCTATTGGCGTAATATCTGCATTTGTCTCTTCTACTCTGGTCGTAGGTTCTTTGCATGTTTTGTTTTCAAAAACGTCCGAAAATACACCAAGGACCCTTGAACTTCCGAGGCTCTCCTCCTGGCTTTCGAGTCTCCACAGAGAACAACAGGCTGCGATTTTGCTGGGAACAATCATCATTTCCGGAGCCTCAATCATTGGTGCAACAGGGCTAGAGACTGAATTTGATCTCACAGATTTTCTCGATGAGGATATGGAAATCATGCAATCAAGAGGCATGCTTGAAGATTCATATGAAAGTGCAGGATGGAAATTCATCTACGTGTTGATGGAACCTGCTGATGGAGAATCAATTCCAGGTGATGATAAGCTTCTCGCAGAATTACGTGGTATGCATAGTGATTTTGAATCAAATGATCAAGTGGTAGGAACTCAATCGAGAACGGCATCACCTACCTACGAAGGGCCTTATGTGGTGCTCCGAGATGCAATTTTGAGAAACGTTTCTTTTGGAGAAAAGTATGGCTTGAAAGTGTTCAAGGGTGATGGGCAAGTGTATGCTGAAGGCTCGCTCAATTTGGCTTCAGTTTACGCAGATCTGGGACAAAACAATTCTGTGGCAGATCCTTTGACTGGAAATACTTGGGCAGACAGAGTCAACCATACGGTACACCTGGAGAATAATCAGATTGTGTATCTCAGGAATGAAATAATGGTCGATGCCAGAACTTCTGCGGATTCAAACAAGGTGGTTGATGACTTTGAACTCATGTTAGGCACTACTGACGAGGCTGGCAAACCCCGAGGCGTTTTGGCCAATCACGCAATCATCCATCTTACAGGAGACCTGGTTCAACTTGATCATGTGTTGACGGCTCTAAACACGAGCCAACTGAATTCTACGGCCTTCTCACTGTTTGCTTCCTTGGTGGTTCTGTTCTTGTTAACAAGAAAAATTGTCCCAACACTGATTGTTCTGCTTCCAGTAGTTATAGCGACATTATGGGTTGTTGGTTCAATGATTATTCTTGGCTTAAAGTGGAATGTACTTACCGTTATGGTTACCGCCCTTTCAATTGGTATCGGTATCGATTATACTATACATATGTGGCGTCGATACGAGAGAAATAAGGCAGAGGGTATGGAGAGAAGAGAAGCACTTGAAGATTCTATTGCGACCACAGGCGTTGCGCTCATCATCAGTTCTGCAACGACGGCTCTGGGTTTCATCGTATTGATGCTTTCAAGAATGCCGTTGATTCAGGATTTTGGTTTAATCACTGCGTTGACAGTGATTTCATCTCTTGTGCTTTGTTTGGTCGTACTTCCTGTTTTGTTATCCTTGTCTGAAAAGCAACTGTCTTTAGGCGACTCTTGATGTGGATAAACTTTCAATGATGTCATCCATATCCAAATTTTGTTCCCTCGCAACCAATGCCAATGCCATCCAAGTAGTACAAACGACAAAACTTGTTTCTTTTCGCTTTGCTCTTCGTAAGACTTCAGCCTTTCCAAGTCCTGATTTATCCGAGATGTAGCGAATCAATCTCCTTTCTTTTCTTTGGCGTGCATCAGTTGTGACGGGTGCTTCTTCAGAGAGTTTGTTAATGGCCAGAGCCGGTTTTTCTCTTGGTTCTACCTGCAGTACGGTTGGTCCAGACAAGTCAAGTAATTTTTCAATACGGGGAAACCATCCCAAAGGCGCCGATATATTCTTCGTAGAAAAGGTAGGAGTAAGCGATTCAACTTCTCCAACCAACCACCCGTTTCTAATAAATGAGGCGATGAGTATCTCTGCCTTTTCATCATCCATCCATCCAAGTTCAAATGTCAAAATTCGGATGATATCTTCTGAAGACAGTGTGTCATTTCCTCGAAAGCAGGCTGCAAGAATTCGCTTAATATCAGCTTCATCTCCTTGGGCCACGTTTCGCCAAGTCGACACTCCTTTCAATATCCTTCGATAGACCAAGGGTTCATGTTTGACCATGAATTGCGACCCCTTCATGGGTCGTGAATTCATTGCTCGAGATCCTCGGACTGGGCTTCCGATTTCACGTGGTACAAAGAAACAGAAAGCCATGACGCCTCAAATAGAAGAGGGCCCATTTATTGCGATACC
>MDTE01047389.1_pt1 | contig 39954 bp, 33 predicted proteins | sample 811231 | NCBI WGS metagenome assembly MDTE01 (sample SAMN05326651, study PRJNA326480) | marine metagenome | isolation source: seawater | place: Indian Ocean: Red Sea | collected 2010
ATTATTTGATAAATATTAACAACCAAAGTTTTAGCATAAAGGTTTTTTGGATTTAAAATTTTTTTATCAATATCAGTATCAAAGTGATTAACTATTTCATGCAAACTTTTGTAATCATCACCTATATTATAAATTTCAGTATTATTTATTGCTGATCTTATATGATAATCATCAATATGTTCTCCATCTAATTCAACCTTACCCTTTAAAAATTTAGACTTTGAGTTTGTGATGTTTGCATTAATTATAATATTAGATATCTCAGTATTAGTTTTTTTTGCAATTTCATTTATTATTGATATAATTTCATTAGTTATTTCATTTGGATTAATTATTAATCCTTTTTTTACATTTTTTGTGGGTTGAAAATGGAAACCTAGAATTTCCATCTTATTTTCTTTATTTATTTTGCCAACAGCACATGCAATTTTAGAAGAACCTATATCTAATGCAGCATATATGGTATTTTTATTTATTTTTCTTACCACTTTTAATTTTCTTTAAAAATTTCTATGTTTTCTTTATTTTTTAATCTTATAATTATCTTTTCATTTATTCTCAAATCTATAAATTCAATAAGATTATAATCAATTTCATCAAATTTACTAAATATATCATTAATTAAAACTTCTAATGCTGATTTGATTTCATCTTCAGGTAACTTAATTATCATATTATTAATTTTTAAATCCCATCTTCTTTGACCAATAAATTCTGCTGAATCTACTTTTAATTTTGGGAAAAGTGCTAAAGTATCAAACAATTTAGGTGTATGATTAATAGCTAATTTTCCTTTGATAATAATGTATTTTTTATTTATATCACCATATAGCTGATCAATTTTATTTCCAAATATATCTAAAAAGTAATATTTTTGATTATTATCTAATAGAACAGCAACTGGTTTTTTTTCTTTAATGTTAATTATTATTGTTGAAGGGTATTCAATTTTTATTGTCATATCTTTTATCCACTTATTATTAGAAATGTTTTGTTCTACTTTATCTAGTGAAATTAAGAAAATAGGTTTATTGTATAAATAATCAATATTTGAAATAATAGATTTTTCTGATATTCTTTTTAAACCTAGTATGTTGATATCTTTTAATATTAAACCATATTTTTCCGAAGTTGACTGAATCAATTGAGAATTAAATGATCTTATTTCATTTCTATTTAAATAAAATGCAACAAAGATTATTAAAATCAAACTAATAAAGAAAATTGATATTTTATACTTTGATAATAATATTTTTTCTCTATTATTTATTCTCGACATTTCGCGGATTGAATTAATTTTTCTATCATTTCTAAATAACTTATACCCTTATAATTAAGCTGTTCAGGCACAAGTGATATAGGTGTTAAACCAGGTTGATTATTAATTTCTAAAAAATACAATTTATTAAATTTTTCATCAAAAATATAATCAGATCTAGATATTCCTCTACATCCAATGGTCTCATGTGCAATTTTTGAATTAAATAAACATTTTTCATATATTGAACTTTCTAAAGAAGCAGGAACTTTATGTCTTGAAAAACCTGGTGTATACTTAGCTTTATAATCAAAAAAATTATTTTTTGTAAATATTTCTGTAACAGCTATAGCCTTTGAATTTTCATTATCTTCAATAACTGAAACTGTTAGTTCCCTACCTTGAGTATACTTTTCTACCATGAAATGCTCATGGGAGTTTAAAATGACTTTGTTAAAATAGGTGTTATTCAATATTTTCTCAATATCATAATACGATTTAATAATTACGACCCCATAGCTTGAACCACTTGAAATAGGTTTAATAACAAAGTCCTTAATATTATGAAAAATTTCATCTAATTTATTTTTGTTAATTTCGGATTTTCTAATATTAAATGAGTTTAAAAAATCAATTTTTGATTTTTTTAGAGATATCTTTGTTTGATTTTTATTAAAAGATTTATAAGAAGCTAAAATACCAGAATGGGTAAAAGGGATATTATTTTCAAATAAAATTTTTTGAATTTGTCCATCTTCACCAAATGTTCCATGTAAAGCATTAAAACAACAGTCAAATTTATATTTTTTAATCTCATATTTAAAAGTTGAAGGATTCACATTTAAAATTTTAACTTGGTATCCTAATTGACTTAAAGCTTTGAATACTTCTTTTGAAGTCATAATAGAGATCTCATGCTCTTCGTTATTTCCACCTGCAAGTATTAAAATATTTTTAAATCTCATATTAGTTTTTGCCAATTATTTTTATTTCCCAATCAAGCAAAATATTGAATCTTTTGTATACTCTTTCTCTTACTTTTTCTCCAAGAGACTCAATATCATTGGCAGAAGCATTACCTCTATTTATTATAAAGTTAGAATGTTTTTCACTTACTATTGCATCTCCAAAACTTAAGCCTTTACAATTAGATTCATCAATAAGTTTAGCTGCAAATAGATTTTTTGGATTTTTAAAAGTACTTCCCCCTGTTTTTGTTCTTAGAGGTTGAGAATTTTCTCTTTGATTAATGATATCCAGCATTTTGGAATTTATTTGATTCTGATTGCCTTTTTCAGATTCAAATACAGCACTTTCTATAATTAAATCATCAGTAACTGAAGAAGTTCTGTAATTAAATTTTGCATCTTTTTTTGAATAAATTTTTTGTATTCCAAGTCTATTTATAACAGAAAATTTATCAATATAATCTTTTGTTTCATAACCAAAACAACCTGCATTCATTTTTATGGCACCGCCAACAGTGCCAGGGATACCTGAAAAAAATTCTAAGTTTTTAATAGAATTGTTTAATGCAAATTTTGCCAATACAGAATCTAGCACTGAAGCCCCAACTATAATTTTATTTTCTTTATTAGATATCTTTCTAAAATCTTTACCAAGTTTAATCACTATTCCATTAAAACCTCCATCTCTTACTAGTATATTCGACCCTGCTCCAAGAATGAAAAGAGGCACCTCTTCGGGAATTTGCTTTAGTAAATATTGTAAATCAATAGAATTATTTATAAGGCAATAACATAAAGCTTTACCTCCAGTTTGAAACCAAGTGTACTTTGATAATTCAAAGTCATACTTAATTTTACTCAAAAAATTTTCATGAATTTTAAAATTATAAGGTTTAATCATAATTATTAATAAAATCCTTCGCCCAATTCGTTATAGATCCTGCGCCCATAAATATAATTAAATTTTTTTTATTCATATAAGGATTCAATATCGGGAATAATTCTTTTTTATCATTAATTCTTATTATAGTATTATTAGAATTTCTTTTTATTTTGTTTAAAAAAGTTAAATTTAAATTTTTAATTTCTTTTTCTCCTGCAGGATAAATATTAGTTAAAACCAAAATATCAATTTTTTTTAAAATTTTTACAAAATCATTTAACAAAACTTTTGTTCGTGAATATCGATGAGGTTGAAAAACTAAAATTATTTTATTATTACATAGATGTTTGGCAATTTCTAAACTGGCTTCTATTTCTTTTGGATGATGAGCATAGTCGTCATAAATTTCTGTGTGTTTTATTTTTTTTAAAAATGTAAATCTTCTTTGAACTCCAGTAAAATTCATTAATGCATTCTTTATCGTCTTAATATCAATACCTATTTTCAAAGCAACGCCTATTGCTGCAGTAGCATTAAGAACATTGTGTTTACCAAGTAAATTTAGAATAAAGCTAATTTTTTGTGGTTTTTTTTGAATTAATTTAGATGAAATAACTAAGTCAAAGTAAGATTTATTTTTTATATATTTTATCTTAGTGATATTTAAATCTCCATATGACTTATTTAATCCATAAGTTATAACTTCTCTATTTGTTATTTGTTTAATTATTTTCTTTGTATTGTCATTTTCTAAGCAAATTATTGAAGATCCATAAAAAGGAATATTTGAAGAAAATTTTTTAAAAGAATTTAACAAATTTTTAAAATTTTTGAAATATTCCATATGTTCTTCATCTATATTTGTAATTATGTTTATTTCATTAGGTAAATGTAAAAAAGATCCATCACTTTCATCTGCTTCTGCTATCATCCATTCACCATTACCCATTCTAGAATTAGAAGATAGTGAATTTATAATACCTCCATTTACAATAGTTGGATCAAAATTAGCTTTTTGCAATATATTTCCTAGGATGCTAGTAGTTGTAGTTTTTCCGTGTGATCCGGCAACTGCTATTCCTCTTTTAAATCTCATAAGTTCTCCAAGCATTTCAGCTCTTGATACGATTGGCAAACCTTTTTTTAGCGCAAATTTAATTTCTAAATTATTTTTTTTAATTGCTGAAGAAACAACTATAACGCTAGCTTCAGTTATATTTGATTTTTTATGACCTAAAAAAATTTTTATTTTTTTCTTTTGAAGTCGTCTTATATTTTCATTAATTTTTAAGTCACTTCCTTGTACTTTATATCCTAATTTAAACATAAGTTCTGCAATACCTGACATACCTATGCCGCCTATTCCTATAAAGTGAATAATGTTTATTTTTTTTAAAATTTTTTTCATTATCAATTATAAATTTCTTCAAAAATAATTTTGTTTGAGTTCAATTGTTTAATATTGCTTAAATTAAAATACATATCTTTTAATAATTTTTTATCTTTAATCATATTACTTAAGATCTCTAGAGTTTTATCACTTTCAAAATACTTTTCTTCTATTAGAATAGCTGATCCCAAATTATCTAAAAATTTAGCATTATAAAATTGATGATTATTACTTGATATAGGTAAAGGAACTAAGATTGAAGGAACTTTCAGGCTAATTAATTCATTAATTGTTGATGAACCAGATCTACAAATACATAAATCTGTCTTTGAAAGTTTTAACAAAATATCTTTATAGAAAGAATTAATTTCAAAATTTATTTCAATATCATCTAAAATTTTTTTAAATTTTTCTAAATATTGTTTTGGAACTTGGATTGTTAAATGTATATTTTTTTTTGTTTCACCCGGTAAACTTTTAATAAGGTTAATAGCCATATTAGACAAATTTAATGATCCTTGACTGCCTCCAAAAACAAAAAGATTGAAAGTTTTTTTAATTACATCATTATTAAAATTGTTGTTTTTAAACTCACTTATTTTTTTGCGTGCAGGAAAACCACTATAAATAATTTTATGATTATTTTTTATTCCTATAGTATCTTCATAAGTAAGAAAAATTTTATTAGCAGAAAAATAAAAAATTTTATGAACTTTACCAATTACTGAATTTTGCTCATGAAAATATATTTTGATATTAAATATTTTTTTGAAGATTAATGAAGCAAGCAAAGGAGAAAAGGCAACATAGCTCCCAAAACTTATTATTTGTTTTGGCCTCTCTCTAATTAATAATAAAATAAACTCAAAAAAACCTTTCAACAATAGAAAAACAGATTTTATGAAATTCAAATTTTTTTTATTTAAGTGAGAGGCAGAAATTTTAATGTTTTCATATTCAGACTTATCAAAATATTTAATACCTCTATCATCAGTTATGATAACATTAGAAAAACCTCTAGATTTAAGAAAATCAGAAAAACTTAATGCAGGAAAAATATGTCCACCAGTTCCACCAGCAATTAAAAAAGTATGATAATTTTTTTTATTCATTTTATATTATTCATTTTTTTTGTATAACTTAATAAAATTCCAATTAATATAGAGCTAGATAACATTGAAGAACCCCCATAACTAATTAAAGGCAATGTCATTCCCTTAGTTGGAATCGCATTTATTGAACTAGCAATATTTATTAATGCTTGAAAACCAAATAAACATATTAAACCGACTACTAGAATTAAACTATGTGGCTCTCTTTTTTTTAGCGCCAATAGAAGACTTCTTATAATTATTGTTAAAAAAATAAATATAATTATGCTACAAAAAATATATCCAAATTCTTCTCCAGCAACAGAAAAAATAAAGTCTGTATGTGCATCTGGAATTCTATTTTTTAAAATTCCATTTCCCAGGCCTTTCCCAAAAAAACCTCCAGATTTAAATGCCATCAAACTCTGATTAATTTGGAATGTATCTCCGCTTGATGGATCTAAAAAAAGATCGATCCTTCTTTTTACATTATCAATAAAATAATAAGAAAAAAAACTAACAACAAAAATTATTAAACCAAGAATAACTACAAAAAAAATTGATAATCCGGCAACAAACAACTGTGCAAAAAAGACTGTCATAAAAAGGATTGTCATACCAAAATCTGGTTGTAAAATTAAAAGAATAGATGAAATTATAAAAATTGGTAAAATTACATTAAAACCATATTTTTTACCTTCTAGGCCTTTGTTAAGAAACCATGCACTAATAACAACAAAAAATGTTTTTAAAAATTCTGATGGTTGAATTGTAAAGCCAAAAATCGGCAACCATCTTTTAGATCCATTAATTTCATAATCAATTAAAAATATATAAAAAATAAAAACTATAGAAATAATAACTCCTAGAAAAGAAATTCGCCTTATAAATTTATCATTTTGAATTGAGAAAATTATTATTATCAAAATGGATATAAAAACAAAAATTAAATGACGTTTCATAAAATATGTCGTCTCAAAATTTCTTATATCTGTTGTACCTGTAACTGATAAAATCGTACCTATTGCGAGCAAAGATAAAGCTAATATAAATATGAATTTATCTATTTCTTTCCACCAATTTTTAATTATGATATTCATTTGATTACTTGCTCATAAAATTTTTAAATAAATTAATGAATTGATCTCCTCTATCTTCAAAATTTTTATATTGATCATAAGAAGAACAAGATGGTGAAAGAAGTATTATAGAAAAATCATAGTTTTTGATATCTTTAAGGCAAGCTTTAATTGCTGTTTTCATAACTTTACAAACTTCACATTCAAAATACTTATTTAATTTTCTATATAAATAATTTGATGACTCTCCAATTAGATATATTTTCCTAATATGACTTTTTAATTTGATTAATCTAGAATAATTTTTTGTTTTAATTTTTCCTCCAAGTATTAAATGTATATTATTTAATGATTTAATTGAATGAACTGTTGATGCTAAATTTGTAGCCTTGCTATCGTTAATAACTATCAAATTATTGCTTTTATGAATAATTTGTGACCGATGCTTTAAAGGTTTAAATTTTTTTAATGTCTTAATAAAAAAATCTTTTTTTAAATTCATTGCTTTTAATGCTGCATAAGAAGCAAGAATATTCATCTTATTATTCTCTAAAACAAAATTAATCTTATAATTAGCTAGATTTAAATTCTTACTTTTGAAATAATTATCTATTAGAGTATCATGATTAAAATAGATGCCTTTTTTTAAATATTTATTAACTGATATTGGTATAACCTTCCTTTTATTTTTTTTTATTTCACAGTAAATTTTATTAGCAAATCTATCATCAACACCTATAATTGCGGTTTGATTCTTATTTGAGCTAACAAATATTTTTTTTTTAATTTTAGAATAATTTTGGATTGAGCCATATCTTTCCAAATGATCTTCAGATATATTAAGTAATATTGAAATACCAGAATTAAAAGATGGCGCAGACTCTAACTGAAAAGAACTTAATTCTAGAACATATTTATAATATTTTTTTCTCAATAATGCCTCTAAAATTGGTGGTTTAAAATTACCTCCTTTAAATATTTTTCTATTAGTGTTTTGTAAAATTTGAGAAATTAAATTTAAGGTTGTAGATTTTCCATTAGTACCAGTTATTGCGATAACTTTATTTTTATTAATCTTTCTAGAGAAAAATTCTAAGTCTCTATATATAGGTATATTTTTTTTTGTTGGAATCTCTAACCTTTTATCTTTTAAGCTTATTCCAGGAGTAACAACAATAAAATATATTTCATCCCAAATAATCTCATTTAAATTTTTTAGTTTTACTTTATAATTTTTTACAATGTTTTTTCTAATTTCTTTTTTATCATCCCATATATAAATATTATATTTTTTGTAAAAATACTTAAAAGTTGATTTGCCACTTTCGCCAAGACCAAAAATAAATATGCTTTTATCTTTTTTCAAAATTATTAACTACCGAATTTTTAATGTCGCTAATCCAACTAATGCTAAAACTATTGCTATAATCCAAAATCTTATAACAATAGTTGACTCTGCCCATCCCTTTTTCTCAAAATGATGATGCAGTGGTGCCATTTGAAATACCCTCTTACCAGTGATTTTATAACTTAATACCTGAACTATTACAGAAAGTGTTTCAAAAACAAAAAGTCCACCTATTATTGCCAATACAATTTCATGTTTTACAATGATAGCTATAGTACCAATTAGACTTCCCATTGAAAGAGATCCGGTATCTCCCATAAAAACCATTGCTGGAGGGGCATTAAACCATAAAAAACCCAATGAAGCGCCAACTAAAGCTCCACATATTATGGCTAACTCACCTGATCCAGGAATATATTGAATTTGTAAATAATTAGAAAAAACTAAATTTCCTACAATGTATGAAATTATCGCAAATGAAAATCCAACTATCATAACAGGAACAATAGCCAGACCATCTAATCCATCTGTTAAATTAACTGCATTAGATGAGCCAATAATAATAAAAATTCCAAATGGAACAAACAACCAAGAAAGATTTATTGAAAAATCTTTCAAAAAAGGGAAATTTAAAAATGTTGATATTTCATTAGGTAATAACTTTATAATCATTATGATAATTATTAAGGAGACAAAAATTTGAAGTAAAATTCTAATTTTTGCTTTTAAACCACTGCTAGAATAAAATTTGATTTTTAAATAATCATCAATAAAACCCAAAATTCCGAAAGATAAAGTTACTAATAAAACTACCCAAATAAACATATTTTTTAAATCAGACCAAATAATAGTTGATAAAATAATACTTAATAAGATTAAAATTCCTCCCATTGTAGGGGTGCCAGATTTTTTTACTATATGATCTTCTGGTCCATCTTTTCTAATAGGCTGTCCTTTAGGTTGAATAGTTTTTAATTTAGTAATTATTGTTTTACCAAAAATTAAAGACAAAAAGAGTGCTGTTAATGTAGCTCCTCCAGCTCTAAATGTGATATAATTAAATAAATTTAAAAAGCTAAATTGATTAATAAGTATTTCAGTAAAATAAACTATCATTTTTCTTCTATTAATTTTTTATTATATAATTTTTTAAAAAAGATGTTAACACTTGATGCATTAGAGCTTTTAGCTAAAATAATTGTGTTCTTTTTAATGTATTTATCTAAATGTTGTATCAATTTTTTTTGATTTGAAAAATAAAAAATATTCTTATTATTTTTATACATTTTATATAAATTTAAAATTAAATTACCAAAAAGTAAAACTTGAAAAAAATTATTCGCATTTAAATAGTTGCTTATTTCTCTATGGTAATATCTTTCATCTTTTCCCAGTTCCAACATATCCCCCAAAATTAGAATTTTATTATATTTTTTATTGTTTTCATATTCTTTAAAGTATTTTATTGTTTCCTTCATCGAAAGCGGGCTCGCATTATATGTTTCATCTATTAATAATGTTTTTTTTCCAAAAATATTAACTTTATCAATGTTTCCTCTACCTTTTAATTCAGGTAAATATAAGGCATTTTTGAATATTTTTTTAATGTTTAATTTGAGTATAAAAAAAATCAAAACCGCAATTAAACTATTAACTGCTTGATGCTTTGCTTGCGTTGATATTTTATAGTTATAGTCTTTTTTATTATAATTAATTTTCAAAAAAAACTGATTTTTTGAAATCCTGCTTATTTTTTTGATTAATAGATTTGATTTTTTTGTCTCACCAAATGTATAGATTTTTATTTTTTGTTTCTTTAGAATTTTATAAAGATAAGTTTTAAACTTTAAATTATACGGTATAATTACGGTTTCTAAACAATTATTATAATTTGGATTTATCATATCATATTTTTCTTTCGCAACATTTTTAATATTTTTAAAATATTCTAAATGAGTACTAGAAATATTCGTAATAATTGAAATATTAGGTTTAACAATTTTAGTTAGTTTTTTTATTTCACCAAAATTATTCGTCCCTATCTCAAAGACAGCTACTGATGAATTTAAATTTAAATTACACAGACTTAAGCTTACGCCCAAATCATTATTATAACTTTTGATAGATGCATAAGTTTTAATTTCAAATTGTAAAAAAAATTTTAATTGTTCTTTTGTTGAAGTTTTACCTACGCTACCTGTCACTGCGATAACTTTTCCGGTAAATTTTTTTCTTTTGAATTTTGCTATTTCTTTCAAAATACTTTTACAACTAGATACTTTAATAATTTTCTTTTTATATTTATATTGAATATTTTCTGAAATTATTTTTGATGCCCCTCTCTTAATAGCATCATTAATATAATTTTTCCCATGATCTTTTGAACCTTTTAAAGCTACAAAAATGTCTCCTTTTTTAACGTCCCTACTATTAATTTTAAATTCTCCTTTAAAATTCTTTAATATGTTGATTATCTTAGTTTCTGATATTTTTTTCATTTATTTTTTTGATATAGTTGTTAGCTATCTCTAGATCATCAAATAAAAATTTCTTATCTTTTATTATTTGGTATTTTTCATGACCTTTTCCAGCTATGATTAATATTTCTTTTCGTTTAAGATCTTGTAAAGCAGTTTTGATTGCAATCTTTCTATTTGAAATTAATTTTGCCCTTATACATCCTTTATAAATCTCTAAACGGATTTTAGATGGTTTTTCATTTCTTGGATTGTCATCAGTTATATAGACTTTGTTTGCTTTCATATTTGCTACTTGTCCCATTAATATTCTTTTTGATTTATCTCTATCTCCACCGCAACCAAACAAAATATTAGCTTTTTTATTGTATTTATTATTAACTAAATCCAAAATTTTGCCTAAAGCATCAGGGGTATGAGCAAAGTCAACAAATACCCTTGATAAATTATTAAGTTTGTAGCACTCTTCCATTCTTCCAGAAGGATTTCTTATTTTATTAATATTTCCTATGATTTTATTATTTAATAATCCTAAAGCAAGAAGAATGGCAAATGAGCATTCTAAATTTTCAATGATATGAATTTTATTTATTTTTTCTTTAATTTCAATCTTCTTTCCATTTATAGAAATAAAATTCTTATTTAGTTTTTTTTCTATATATAAATTACTGTTTTTTGATCCATATGTGATAATTTTTATTTTTTTTCTTTTTAATTCTTTTGCAAATTTTTTTGGATATTTTATTTTTGAGTTTAATACTGCAGTCCCATTTTTCTTTAAAAATTTTGTAAATAAATTTAATTTTATTGATTTATATGATCTATAATTTTTATGATAATCAAGATGATCTTTTGAAATATTTGTAATTACAGCTATATTTATTGGCAAACCTTCTATTCTTTTTTGATCAATTCCATGACTTGATGCTTCAAAAATAAAATATTTTGAATTTTTTTTTGCATGATCATTTGCTATTTTGAATAATGAACAAATATCTGGAGTTGTTGTTTCTAAAGTAGATTTCTTATTCTTTTTATAATATTCACCAATTGTTCCAATATAAGAAGAATTAAATTTTTTTAATAATAATAATTGATGAAGATACCATGATACTGAAGTTTTTCCATTTGTACCAGTAATTGCAATTAAATTTTTAGGAAGAGGTTTGTATAAATGTTTTAATAGCGTTGGAAGTTTTTTTCTGATGTTATTGTCATATATAATGGGAAGATATCTATTTATAATTTTAGTGTCTGTTATAACAAATTTTGCACCTTTATTTATTGCTGATTTTATAAATGAATTTCCTTTATATTTTTTACCTTTTAAAGAAATATACAAATCACCATTTTGAATATTATTTGAATTTAAATTAATGTTATTAATTTTAGCATTTTTAAGTTTTAATTTCTTATTACTATTATTAGTTAATAAAAGAATTTTTTTAAGTAACAATATTTTTTCCTAATCTTTTTTGTTTTTCAATTCAGCCTTATAAATTTTTTTTGTATCAACTGGTGGGATGTTGAGAATATTTATCATCCCTTTAATAATTCTTGATACAACAGGAGCAGAAACCCATGCCCCAGTAGTATTAAAATAAGTTTCTTCTATTCCTTTGGGATTCCTTACCATTGATAAAACTATATATTTAGGATCTGACATTGGAAATACACCTATAAACGATGACAAATTGGCTTTTTTATGATATTGTGAATCTTCAATCAATTCAGCAGTTCCAGTCTTACCACCTACCTCATATCCTTCAACTTTTGCTTTTGGCCCTGTCCATTCTGTTTCTAAAATAACTGCTCTCAGCAATTCTCTAACTTTTATTGATGTTTTTTCACTTATCACTCTTTGATTATGCCTTATTTGATTATCTCTTAAGTAAGTGGCTTTAACAGGCCTTCCCCCATTCACTAAAGTTGCATAAACGCTGCATAATTGTAAAGGACTCACTGATAATCCATATCCATATCCTATAGTAATAGTATTTGCTGGACGCCATGGATTAGGAATAAGTGGGCTTCCTGTTTCGGGTATTTCAAGAGATTGCTTTTCTAACAATCCAAATTTTTTTAGATATTCTTTTTGTGTTGCTGTGCCTATTATTTCAGCAACTTTTGCAGCTCCAATATTAGAGGATTTAACAATAATTTCTCTAATATTTAATGAACCTTCAAACGGCTTGTGATCTTTTATATAATATTTTCCAATTTTAAAGGGTTTGCTAACTTCAAATTCATCTAGATCTGATATTTTATTACTATCATACCCTATAGCCATTGTTATTGGCTTGAAGGTAGAACCCATTTCAAAAACTCCTTGAGAGAAAAAATTAAAGAAATTATTTTTAGAAGTTAAATTAATATTATTTGGATCATAATTAGGAAGGCTTGAAGAAGCCAAAATTTGACCACTGGAAATATCTAATATAATTGAAACACCGCCATCAGCATTAAATTTATTTATAACTTTTTCTAATTCTTCTGTTACCAGGTTTTGCAATCTTAAATCTATACTAAGATAAACATCATTCCCCATACTTAATGTCTGATTTAAGCCTCTTTCAATCCCGCTCATAGGTTTTTCATCTATATTAGTAAATCCAACTAAATGAGAAGTTACAGAACCATGGGGATAGAATCTCCTTTTTTCATTATGTATCTGTAAACCAATTTCACCTAGATTATTTATTTTTAAGTGTTCTTTAGGGCTAATATCTTTTTTTAACCAAATAAAATTTGAATTGCTGTATATTTTTTTATGTATATCATCTTTTTTAAAAGAAAAAATTTCAACTAATTTGTTTGTAACATTTTTTTTATCTTTAATTAAATTTGGTCTTAAAGATAGTGAAAATGATCTAATAGTTGTTGCTAAAATTTCTCCATTTCTGTCATATATATTGCCTCTGTTTGGAGTTATAATTTGATTATCTGTTTTTACAATTTCTTCATTTTTATCAAATAAATTTGAAACTATCATAACATTTGTTAATTTTAAAAAAATAGAAAGATAAACTAAAATAAAAAAAGATATGGTAAGAAAAATTCTTTTATGAGCTTGTTTTAAAGACTCATTATCAAATAACTTAAACTTAATTTTTTTTTTATTGCTTCCAATAAAATTTAAAGCCATATCTAACTAATCTGATTTTAAGTTAAATTCTTTTTGAAAATCTTGATTATTACTTGAAACTGGAACAATCATTTTAATTTTTTCCAATCTTTCAAAAAAGTTTTTTTGTGTTAAAATTAAATTTTTATTAGATTCATTAATTTCATTATCTAAATATATCGAACTCATTTTTTTAATATATTTTGGACTAGTATAAACAGTATATTCAGTGATCAATACTTTATTTGACTCTTGTAAATTTTTAATTTTATATTTTAATGATAAAATTTGTTTTTCAATTTCTTTAGTTTGATTATTTATTTGAGACCAAACTCCCAATAATATAATTGAAAAAAATAAAAAAATAAAACTTACAAATTTTGATTTCATAAAGAATAATCCATAATTTTTTCAGCAACCCGAAGCCTAGCTGATCGACATCGCGGATTTGATGCAATTTCGATATTATCTGGTTTAATAGCTTTCTTGGTGATTATTTTTAAAGTAATTTGACCAGTATCACTAGGCTCCGGATTATGGCGGGAGGAACGCCACTTTTTACCACTTTTGTGGTTAAAATATTCTTTCACAAGCTTATCTTCTAAACTATGGAAAGAAACTACAATAATTCTTCCACCTGGAAGTAACAATTTTTCTGATTTCTTAAGAGCATCACTTATTTCTTGTAATTCGTTATTTATATATATTCTAAGTGCTTGAAAAACTTTAGTAGCAGGATGCTTTTTAGATTTTAATCTTATAGTATTTTTTATTATTTTTATCAAATCTTCAGTAGTATGAATGTTTTTAGTTTTTCTATTTTCAACAATCTTTTTAGCAATAGACCTTGAATATTTTTCCTGACCATATTTAAATAGTATATTTGCAATTTCTACTTCACTAAAATTATTGATTAAATCATAAGCAGAAAATCCTTTTCCACTCATTCTCATATCTAAGGGACCATCAATTTGAAATGAAAATCCTCTTTTATTATCTTCAATTTGATTAGATGACATTCCAAGATCAAAGAAAATTGCATCAAAACCCTTGAAATTTTTCTTGTTCATTTGTTTTGATACAAGTTGATCTATTTTACTAAATTGTCCTTCTATAAATTTGAAGTTAGTTTTATTTTTTAATTTGTTTGCAAATATTTTTGCAAGTGGATCTCTATCAATTGCAATTAAATTATTTATATTTTTATGCATTAATAAATGTTTTGAATAACCGCCTCCTCCGAATGTTGCATCAATAACGTTTAGATTATCTTTGTGAGGAAGAAATTCAATAGCTTGATTAATCATTACAGGTATATGCTTATTTATTTGAATGTTCATTTTTGTTTTTTGATAAATTTGTTTTTAATGTTCTTTTTTGTTCTAAGTTTCTTGACCTTGATTCTTTTTGTCTTTGAATTGCAAATTTTGGATCACTTAATTGAAAAGAATGTCCTAAACCAATAAATGTTACTTCATTATTTATATTTGCATATTTTTTTAAATCTTCTGGAATTGTAAATCTTCCTTCTGAATCAAGTTTTACATATTGTAACTCTGAAAAAATAGAGGTTAAGAAATCATCTTGCTCATCAGAAAAAATATCAAGTTGTTCAATCCTTTTTGAAATATTTTCAATACGACTGTAACTACACCCTTCGATAGCTTTATATTTAAATGACTTAAATAATATTATTTCAGTTGATTTTTTTTCAGATATACAAGATCTAAATGAAGCTGGTAAAGAAATCCTACCTTTTTTATCTACTTTATAATTATATGTTGATAGAAATAGTTTCATTTTATAATCACCATAATTTATGGGTTATCATGGGAAATTATGGGCGTCAATGGGAAATTAATTTTGTTCTATTTATGTTCTATAAAATAATGAAGTAGATAGTTGTTAAGCCGGGTTCTGTAATTTCAATGAAATTTAGCAGTTATCTATCTAGAATAAATGTCACCATTTATTTCAAGCAGCCTACCCGAATGACTTAAACTGGAACCATTCATATGTCATTCCTATTTGGCCTTGCTCCAAAAAGGGTTTACAATGCCATGTTTGTTACCAAACAAGCGGTGCGCTCTTACCACACCTTTTCACCCTTACCTAATAGGCGGTTTATTTTCTGTTGCACTTTCCTAAGGTCACCCTTACCAGGTGTTACCTGGTTTTTTGTTCCAAGGAGCCCGGACTTTCCTCTTAATATATTATTAAGCAACTGCCTTACTATCTACTTAATATTTGCTAATAGGCTAAAATCAAAATTTAGTCAACTATGTCTTTAAAAAATTGATCAACTAACATATATGTTTCTCTATTTGGAAATCCTCTCACAAAATGTTGTTGGTAATGCATTTGAAATGCTCTTGTAACTTGCCTATAATTTACATCCTTTTTTTCATTAATTTTAATATTATAACCTATTTTTTTTAATTTTTTCTTATAGTCTATGATATCAAATTTTTTATACTTCTTTATTTGCTTCACTTGTTTAATTTTTGGCAAATAAGATAATTTTAATTTATTTAATTTTTTCCATGGAAATTTCTCACCAGGATCTGATTTTCTCCTTGGCGCAATATCAGAGTGACCAAGTATATTATATTTAGAAATTTTATATTTTTTATTTAACTTAATTTTTTTTATTAAACTAACAAGAGATTTAATTTGTTTACTATTATATTCTTCAAATTCAAGCTCATAGCCAGTATTTTCAAGCTCTATTCCAATAGAATATGAATTTAAGTCTTTTATTCCTTTCCAATAGCTCTTTCCGGCATGCCAAGCTCTTTTATTTTCATTAACAATTTTATATATATTTCCACCTTTACTTATCAAAAAATGCGAACTGACTTTTTTTTTAACATTGCAAAGATGTTCTAAACTTTCATTCAAATCTTTTATTGCGGTATAATGAATTATAATAAATTTAATACTACTTTTTTTTGACCTGCTATTATAATTTTTTGACCTATATTTAGTTATGAATTTCATTAAAATTTACAAACCACACATAATAATATAATAATTGTTTAATAATGGCTAATAGTTTTCATATATTAATAATTATATCTTTATTCATCTTTATATCTGGGTGTGAAAAAAAGGTAGAAGAAAAAATAATTGAAACAAATAATGATTTCCCAGAAATTGAATATATAAGCGCAAAAAAATTACTAGATGAAGAAAAATTTGATGAAGCTCAAAAAAGCTTTATTGAAATAGAAAAAAAATATCCTTTATCAAATTGGTCTTTAAAATCTAAAATTATGAACATATTTATTGACTATCTAAAGATGGATTATGAAAGTGCATCAATAAATATAGAAAGATTTATTAACAAATATCCTGATTATAAAGATATTGATTATGCTTATTATTTAAAGGCTTTAATAAGCTATGAACAAATTAAAAATCCAGCTCTAGATGCAACATATACTACTGAGTCTCAAAAAAATTTCAAAGAATTAATTAGGAGATTTCCTACAAGTAAGTATTCAAAAGATGCTGAACAGAAACTGATTTTAATCGAAACTATATTAGCTGGCAAAGATATGCATATAGGATATTATTATTTACAACAAAAAAAGTATCTGGCTGCTTTAAATAGATATATAAAAATAGTAGATAATTATAAACCGAATAAGTATACGCCCGAGGCACTTCATAGAATAGTAGAAATATATTATACTTTAGGTATAATTGATGATGCTGAAAGAACAGCAGCTGTGTTGGGATATAATTACCCAGAAAGTGATTGGTATAAAAAATCCTATCAATTAGTAGGAAAAAAACAGGAATTAAATTCAGATGACGAAAGCTGGGCTAGTAAATTATTAAACAAAATACAATAATATATGAAAGAAAAAAAAATATCCAAAGAATTAGAAAAAAAAATCACCATTGAATTAAAAGACCTCTCAAAAAAAATCTCAAAACACAATGAGCTATATCACAAATATGACAAACCGATTATTACAGATTATGAATTTGATAAATTAGTTGAAAGAAATAATTATTTAGAAAAAAATTATCCTAATCTGATTTTAAGTAACAGTCCAAATAAAAGAATAGGTGCAGAAACTCTAGAAAAATTTAAAAAGGTTGAACATAAAGAACCAATGTTATCTCTTGGAAATGCATTTAATGATAATGACATAGATGAATTTATAAAAAGAACAAAAAAATATCTCAACTATCCAAGTCAAAATTTAATTTTTTCATGTGAACCAAAAATTGATGGATTATCAATTAATTTAACATATGAATATGGAAGATTAATAAGGGCCTGTACTAGAGGTGATGGTTATGTAGGTGAGGATGTTACTGATAATATAAAAACAATTAAAGATATTCCAATAAATTTTAAATCAAAGAATAAACCTGATTTTATAGAAATAAGAGGGGAAGTTTTTTTAGAAAAAAAAGATTTCATAATATTAAATGATAGCTTAAATGTACAAAAAAAATTCTCAAATCCTCGCAATGCAGCTGCAGGTAGTATTAGACAACTTGATAATAAAATTACTAAATCCAGACCTTTAAAATTTATAGCTCATGGAATTGGAGGTAGTTCAATTAAATTTTCAAATATTAAAGAAATTTATGAAAAAATGAAATCATGGGGAGTAGTAACAAATAATTATAATGAAATAATTGAAAATGTAGAAAGTTTAAAAAAATATTACAAAAAAATTAATTCGCTTAGATCTGAATTTCCATATGATATAGATGGTATAGTATATAAAATTAATGATATTGAGTTAATAAATAGATTAAGTTATGTTGGAAAAAATCCTAGATGGGCAATCGCATATAAATTTAAATCTTTAAAGGTTATAACCAAAATACTTAAAATTGATATTCAAGTTGGAAGAACAGGATCAATTACACCAGTAGCAAGACTAAAACCAGTAAATATAGGGGGAGTTAATGTATCCAATGCTACACTTCATAATTTTGATGAAATTAATCAAAAAGATATAAGAGAAAACGATATAGTAGAAATTGAAAGAGCTGGAGATGTAATACCTCACGTTTTAAAAGTAATAGAAAAAAATAAAAAAAGAGATAAAAAATTCATAATTCCAAAAAATTGTCCGGAATGTGGGTCAAAATTACTTCATGACAAAGATGAAGCTGTTTTAAGATGTAGCAATTTTTATTATTGCGAAGCACAATTAATTGAAAAGATAATTCATTTTGTATCAAAAAAAGCATTAAATATTGAAGGGTTCGCTGAAAAACAAATAAGGCTTTTTTGGCAACTAAAATTTATAAAAAATTCTTCAGATATTTTTTTACTAAAAAATTACGAGAATAAAATTTTAAATTTAGATGGATGGGGAGAAAAATCATACAAAAATTTAATTAAAAATATAAATAATAGCAAAAAAGTTGAGCTTCAAAGATTTCTATTCTCTTTAGGTATAAGATATATTGGTGAAATAAATTCATTAACCTTAGCAACTCATTTTTTATCAATTGAAAATTTTTTAAAAAATGCAAAAAATAAAAAAAGCCTTGAAGACATAGATGGTTTGGGGCCAAAAGTAATTAATTCATTAGTTGAATATTTAAATAATAAGTTAAATCAAGATGAAATTAAAAAATTAATTAATTTTTGTGAGGTAAAGAAATACAAAAAAATAGATACAAAGAGTAAATTTAATAATAAATTTATTATATTTACAGGAAAATTATCAATTATGTCTAGAGAAGAGGCTAAAAACAAAGCAATTCTTTTAGGTGCTAAAATTTCTACTTCTGTTAACACAAAAACAGACTATTTAATTTATGGTGAAAAACCTGGATCTAAATTAAAGAAAGCTAAAGATTTAAAAATTGCTACTATTAGTGAAGATGAATGGCTTAAAATGATTTGAGATCACTCTCTAAACAAATATTTTAAATATACCATTTTTGTACCTGATTTATCAAAATTGATCAAAGCAGTAATATTTTCAATTTCTAAAATTCTTCCATATCCAAATTTTTTATGGAAAATTCTATCTCCTTCATTAAATGAACTCTGATTTATTGCAGATATGTCTCTATCGTGGGCCAAATTTTGTTCATTAATTTTATTATAATTTTCTATTAACCTTTTTTTACCAGGAGAAATTTCAGCAGTATTTGCTTCTTCTAATTGAGATATATTGAAAGAATACTCATCGTTTTCAAAAATTTCTGAATTAAATATTTCTAAATCTTCTTTGGGTAATTCATTAATAAATCTTGATGGAGAATTAAAATCATGTGAAGCATATGAATATCTATTTTGATTTACAAAAGAGATAAAAACCTTTTCCTTAGCTCTGGTAAGAGCCACATATGCTAATCTTCTTTCCTCTTCTAACCCTGACTGTCCTTTTTCTTCAATTGACCTTTTACTTGGAAATAACCCCTCTTCCCAACCAATTAAAAAAACATACTTAAATTCTAAACCTTTAGCACTATGCATAGTCATTAAACTAATTTTTTCATTTTTATAAATATTATCATTTTCTGCAACCAAACTCACATGTTCTAAGAATCCCTCTAGATTTTCAAATTCTTTTAAACCATTCATAAATTCATTTACATTATCTAATCTATCATAACTTTCTATATGATCTTTTAATTTACTTTCATTTATTAACAGTTCCATATAACCAGAATCTTCTAGAATTAGTTCGCAAAGATCGATATGATCAATTTTATTAATAACTTTATTCCACTTATGTATTTTTGAAATCAGATTATTTATTTCAATTTTAGCTTTCCCTCCCTCATCAGATTGAAGATATATCTTGCATCCCTCAAATAATGAAATTTTTTTATTTCTAGAAATTAAATTAATTTTTTTTAAAGTTAATTTTCCAATACCTCGCTTTGGAACATTAATAATTCTCTCTAGTGCTAAATCATCGTTGTGATTATTTGCTATTCTTAAATATGCTATCACATCTTTTATTTCTTTTCTTTCATAAAACTTTATTCCACCTATTATTCTATAAGGTAAGCCTATATTCAAAAATCTTTCTTCAAATGATCTGGTGTGTGCAGCTACTCTCATTAAAATAGCTATTTCATTCAAAGGGGTGTTAGAAGTTTTTAATTCTTCGATCTTGCTACTTATGCTAATAGCCTCTTCTTTTGTTTCCCAAAAGCCTCTAATTTCAATTTTACTTCCCTCACTATTTTGACTCCAAATCTTTTTATTGTACCTATTTTTATTAAAATTTATTAAATGAGAAGCGCAATTTATAATTCTTTTAGTCGATCTATAGTTTTGTTCTAAAAACATTATAGAAGGATTTTCAAAATCCTTTTCAAAATTTAATATATTCTTTATCTCTGCTCCTCTCCAAGAATATATGGATTGATCATCATCTCCCACGCAACAAATATTTTTATGATGACTGTATAAATATTTTAACCACTCTTGTTGTGATGGATTTATATCTTGATATTCATCAACTAAAATATATTTAAATTGATTTTGTAATTGTTTAACAACTTTATTATTTTTTTTAAAAATACTTAAACAGTGAATTATTAAATCTCCAAAATCACAACAATTTAATCTTATTAATTCATTTTGATATATTGAAAAAATTTTTGCTAAATCTCTTTCATCTTTTATTTTTGCTTTTTCAAAAACTTCCTCTTCTGAAATATAATCATTTTTAAATCTATCTATACACTTTAAATAATATTTTGCATTTTTATCCTCTAGGGAAATTTTTTCAGATTCACATATGCTTTTAATTAGTTTTATCTGATCATCTTTATCTATTATTACAAAATTATTTTTCAAACCTACTAATTCAGAATGTTTTCTTAATATTCTTGCGGAAATTGAATGAAAAGTTCCAACCCACCAAGAGTCAATGATCTTTCCTGTCATATTACTAACTCTAGTTTTTAATTCATTTGCTGCTTTATTAGTAAATGTCACAGCTAAAATCTGATTGGGTAATGCAAGTTTAGATATAAGAAAATAATAAATTTTTAATATTAATACTCGTGTCTTTCCACTTCCAGCTCCAGCTAGAATTAGCAAGCTGCCACTTGTTTTTTTTACTGCATCTATTTGTTGCTTATTAAGGTCTCCAAAGTTTTTATCCAAATTATTCATAATTAATAGCTAGATAAGTAAAAAATATACATATATATATTTGATGAAAAATGATAATACCATAAATAATGCGAAATATTGTTAAAACTTTAATTTTTATTTTTCTCTCTGCAGTATTGTATAATTCACCAGTTCTATCAGATGAGAATGAGGAAAATAGTATAGAAATTACTTCATCTGATTATAATACCACGCCTTTTGATCAAGAAATTTTTGATCCATTTGAACCAGTCAACAGAGTAGTTTTCAAATTTAATAATGTGGCGGATCGGGTTGTTTTGGAGCCAATTGCTAAAGGGTATAGAAAACTTCCTTCACCAGTGCAAACAGGGGTAGGTAATTTTTTTAGTAATTTAAAATTGCCTATAATTATTATAAATCAGTTTTTGCAAGGACAATTTAAAAATGCTGCAAGTTCAACAGGTAGATTAGTTGTAAATACAACAATTGGTATAGGAGGTCTTGTAGATGTTGCTGAAAGGATTGGATTGGAAGAAAAAGATGAAGACTTTGGTCAAACATTAGCAGTATGGGGTGTAAATGAAGGTCCATATATAATTCTTCCAATTTTTGGTCCATCTAATCTTAGAGATACAACAGGTATGTTTATAACAAGTTTAACTGACCCAACAAATTTATATTTAGCAGATCAAGGAGAGGCTGAATGGATAGCGGTTAGAACTGCAGGAACTGCGGTAGATCAAAGATCAAAGATAATTGATGAAGTAAATACTTTAAGAGAAAATTCAATAGATTATTACGCTGCTGTTAGGAGTTCATACTATCAAAACCGTGAAGCTGCAATAAAAAATAGGGATGATACTGAATTAACTCCTGTTCCATTAATCTCGGTAGAATTTGAATAAAATGAAAAAAAATTTAACTCATATTTTTCTATTATTTTTTGTTCTTTTTTATGCAAATAATTCATTTGCTAATTCATCTGATGTCAAAAACTGGCTAAAAAATGAAATAGATCAAATAATTAATTTATATAAAAATGATGATATTTCTGCAGAGGTAAAATTAAATGCAATAAAAGAAACAATTAACAAAAGTTTTGCAGGTAAAAGTATAGCAAAATTTGTTGTGGGAAATAAATGGGATGAAGCAAGTGAAGAAGTTCGTAACAATTTTGTAGAATTATTTAAAGAACATCTATATCTTACTGTTGGATCATTAATGCAAAGTTATTCAAATCAAACATATGAATTAATCGAAGCTGTGGAAGTAAAAAAGGGATTATTTAAAATAGATATGGAATTAACTTTTAATGAACAAAAAACATTAGTTACATGGGGCGTAAAACAACACAAAAACAAATATTATGTTATGGATTTAATTATTGCAGATATTTCATTAATGAGGGCTAAGAGATCTGAATTTAGTTCGGTATTAAAGAAGAAAAGCCTCAATGAGTTAAATATTATTTTAAAAGATCAAAATCTTGAAAGCTACAATAATCTAATAAATTAATTATTTTTATAATCTTCAGCATATTTTTTTATGTAGTTTAACATTGAATGGACACCGTTTCTTCGACTTGGCGTTAATATATTGTCTAAATCAAGTATATTAAGTTTTTCAAAATTAGATTTTATGATTTCATTTGGTTTTTTACCTCCATAAATATCACATAATATTGTCACCATTCCTTTTGATATAAATGCATCTGAATCACTATAAAATTCTAGAATTCCATTTTTAAATGATGGAACTAACCAAACTTGAGCTTGACATCCACTAACTAAAAATGCTTCTTTTCTATATTCTTCTGGAAATTTTTTTGCTTTTTTTCCCTGTTCAAGTAGATATTTGTACTTATCCATCTTATCTTCAAAATAATCTAATTCTTCTTTATAAATCAAAATTTTTTCTTCAATATTCATAACTATACTCTAGGATATTTAATTTCTACTTCTTTCATCCAATTATTTAAATTCTCAATTCTATTTTCCGGAGAAGGATGGGATGACATAAATTCTGGAACTTTGTTATTGTTTTCCATTTGCATTCTTTTCCAAACTTTTACTGTCTCTTCCATATTGAAACCTGACAAATTCATAAAAGTTAAACCCATATAATCTGCTTCAGTTTCCATATTTCTAGAAAATGGTAATAAAATTCCAAATTGTACAACATTATTATATATATCTGAATTATCTTCTAAAACCCTCCCATAGTTAGTATTTAATAAACCCTGAGTTCCCAAAGAAATAATAGAATAATGAGTTAGTTTTTCTACAGTATGCCTTGCAAATGCATGCGCAATCTCATGCCCCATAATAGAAGCTATTCCATCTTCATTTTTGGCTATAGGCATTATTCCAGTATAAAAAGCAATTTTACCTCCTGGCATACACCAAGCATTTTTAATTAAATTTCCTTTATTATCTTTAACATCTAATAATGCAAATTCCCATCTAAAATCTGATACAGGGTTTTTTAAAGAATTTTTGGCATGATATTTGTTTATTGAATTTGACATATGCATACCTATTTCTCTAATTTTTTTTGACTCAGCTGTATTATCAACCAATATTTTTTTTGACTTGGCCTTTTTAATAAAATCTTGATATTGAATTTCAATTACATTATTTAAATGTTTTTCATTACTATATATTTGTGGAAGACCTCCGAGACCTCCTGAAGGTAATATAATTGGTAAATTATATTCATAGAAATTTAACTGTTTTCTATTAGTAATTGGTACTTCGGCACAACTAGGAAGTATTAATGCAGAACAAATTGAGCAAGTAGCTCCATAAACAAATTTTCTTCTTGATATTTTTTTTTCTTTCATAAATGTAAATACATAAAATATAGTGGTGGGCCCGCCTGGACTCGAACCAGGGACCACGCCGTTATGAGCGGCGCGCTCTAACCAACTGAGCTACAGGCCCAATATATTTAATACTTATGCATTTAATTTTTATTTTATATATAAACAAGATAAATTTAAACAATATTTCCATTAATATCCAAAGTCATTAAATCTTGACCCAAAATTGGACTTTTTCCATAATCTTTTTTGACTAATTTTCTTAATTTATTCTCATTAAAGACAGGTGGAACAAAATGGGTCAAAACTAAGTTTTTTGCTCTAACTTTTTTTGCAATTTTTCCCACTTGCCTTGAAGTTGTGTGATATGATTTTACATTATGAACTGTTTCAGAACTTCTAATCCCTCTTTCAGGAATTATTTCATCCTCTATAAATACTTCATGAAGAAGTATATCTGAATTAAAAGCGAACCTATCTAAATTTTTGCAAGGTTTTGTATCTCCACTAATAGTAATTTTTTTATTTTTATTTATGAAATTATAACCAAAAGCATGGATAACTGGCTTGTGATCAACCTTAAAATATTCAACTTTAATATCATTGATCATAAAATAATTATCATTATTTATTTCTATTATATTTAGCTTAAAGCCTTCTATTGATTTTCTTTTTTCAAATTTAATTCTTGCATTTCTTTCTTTTTTCCAAGTGCTCATTAAAGAATATAAAAATTTTTTTGTTCCTTTTGGGCCTATTATATTCCATTTCCTTTTTCTATATTGATGCCAGCTTGAAATTATAAGCTGGTAAAAATCAACAACATGATCAGAATGTAAATGGGTTAAAAGTAGATAGTCAACATCTGATCCTTTGAATCCGGCTTGTAATAATCTTTGTGTAACTCCTGACCCACAATCAATTAAAATTTTTGTTTTATTTGTATGAATTAAATTTGCTGGACCGAACCTATCTTTATTCACTGATGGACAGCCTGTACCCAGTAATGTTAAAAACATTTAATTATCTAGAAAAGTCTTAAGTTTTCTAGCTCTTGTAGGATGTTTTAATTTTCTTAAAGCTTTAGCTTCAATCTGTCTAATCCTCTCTCTAGTAACATTAAATTGTTGACCAACTTCTTCGAGCGTATGATCAGAATTCATTCCAATACCAAACCTCATCCTTAAAACTCTTTCTTCTCTGGGTGTCAAAGAGGCGAGAACTCTTGTAGTAGTTTCTCTTAGTGAACTTCTTATAGATGCATCTATAGGAACCACAACTGACTTATCTTCAATAAAATCTCCAAGACTAGAATCTTCTTCATCACCGACAGGTGTTTCCATACTTATTGGTTCTTTTGCAATTTTTAAAACTTTTCTCACTTTTTCTAAAGGCATATGTAATCTCTTAGCTAGTTCATCAGGGGTTGGCTCTCTACCAATTTCGTGAAGTATTTGTCTTGATGTTCTTACAATTTTGTTAATTGTTTCTATCATATGAACTGGAATTCTAATTGTTCTAGCTTGATCTGCAATTGACCTTGTTATAGCTTGTCTAATCCACCATGTAGCATACGTTGAAAATTTATACCCTCTTCTATATTCAAATTTATCAACTGCTTTCATTAAGCCTATATTTCCCTCTTGTATTAGATCTAAAAATTGAAGTCCGCGATTTGTATATTTTTTTGCTATAGAAATAACTAATCTTAAGTTTGCCTCAACCATTTCTTTCTTTGCTCTACTCGCTGATCTTTCTCCTTGTTGAACGGTACCCACGATTCTTCTAAACTCATCTATTGAAACTTCAGCTGCATTTTCAATCTCAGCTATATCTGAAATAACTTGTTGAATTACATCTTTATATGTGTTTGAAAATTTTATCCATTCCTTGCTAGAGTCTTTTGATATCAATTTAATCCAAGACTCTTTCCCTTCATGACCGATATAATTCTTGATAAAATCCTCTCTTTTTATTCCACAATCATTTGCTAACCTTAATAATTTACCTTCTCGCATTAATAGTTTTTTATTTAAATCGTATAAATGATCCATCAAGGCTTCAATTGTAGATGAGTTCAAGTGAACCCCTTTCATTAGCTCAATCATTTCTCTTTGTATTTTTTTATATTTTTTTTCTAAAGATTTAAGTTTTTTATCTTCATCTAAATTCAAATCTTTCAACTCTGATTGAGTTTTTTTTAATTTTTTAAAAGTTTTAGCTATGTTATCAAAATCTTTTAAAGCTTGGGGTTTGAGTTTTTCTTCCATAACAGCGAGGGATAAATTCAAACTATCAAGTTCTTCATCTTCTTCCTCTTGATCTGATGAAGTTTCTTCATCTGACTTATCTTTATTTTCTTTATTTTCTTTTTTTTCTTTTTTTAATTTTTTTTCTTCTAATTTTTTTTCTTTAGATTGGCCTGATTCAATAATTTTAAGAGTTTCATCTATTTTGCTTTCTCCAAAATCTGAAACATCATAAGTTGCTTCAAGATCCACTATATCTCTTAAAAGCATTGTTCCATCTTTTATGGAATCTCTCCAACTAATGACAGATCTTATTGTAAGAGGACTTTCACAAATAGCTCCGATCATCATTTCTCTCCCGGCTTCAATTCTTTTAGCTATCGCAATTTCACCTTCTCTGCTTAGTAGATCTACACCACCCATATCCCTAAGATATAATCTTACAGGATCATTAGTTTTGCCAACCTGTGATTTTTTATCTTCATCTGAAGAGTCAGATAAAATCAAATTTCCATCTTCATCCTTATCTGTAATGAATTCTTCTTTTTTTGTTACTATGGAAATTTCTTGGGACGAAATCTTTTTTTTGATTTCATCTACCCTCTCTTGACTTCTTAATTTTTTTGGAATTATTCTTTCTATTTGTTTAATAGTTAGATACCCTTCTCTTTTACCAACTACTAATATATCTTCAAATGATTTATTTATTTTTTCCTCTATTGCTAAAGCTCTCCTTTTTTCCGTTTCTAATTTTCGTAATTTTCTTTTTTCAAGTTTTTCTTTCTTTATTTTTTCTGCTAATCTCAGTCTTTCAATTTGTTTTTTTCTTCTTAATTTAGCTGCAATTTTCTTTTGTCTTAATTTTTCTATTAATTTTCTTTTTTTTAATCTTGCGGCAATTTTTTTCTTTTTTAACTTTTCTTTCAGCTTTTTTATTTTAATTTTAGCGGCAATTTTTTTCTTTTTTAAACGCTTTGCTAGCTTTTCTTTCTTTAACTTTTCTTTTAATTTTTTGTTTTTAATAATCTTCTTTTTTAAAGATGCTTTTTTGGATAGAGATCTAATTGTTTTTTTTCGTTTATTTTTTGCTTTTTTACTTTTTTTAGTTGCCATTTTATTCTTTTATTCTAATTCAGATATATAATCATAGCTTAACTTCTCAAATTCTTTCCATTTTAATAAAGTTGCTTCAGATTCTAAATTCTTAATGCTTTTATCTAATTCTGCTAAATTTGAAAGCTTTGTATCAATTATTTTTGCAGATTTTTTAACTTCTTCTAATGCTTTTTGTGAATTAAAATTTGGCGAAGAATATGGAAAAAGTTGATAAATTTGTCTATTTAGCGATTTTTCTACAATACTTTTAAATTTTGAATTTTTAAGATTATTTACAAGATCTGCACTTGATAGGGTTATATTATCTCTTTTTGAAATTTCTTCAAAAGATTTAGCTAAAAAATCATTTTCAATAATTATCTTAATTATATCATCCATTATATCTGCTCTTATTGACTGATGATTTATAAATGTTGCTATAAATGATAAATATTCATTTTCTTTTAGCTTTACAACTTTTTCATTTAATTTTTTGTTATCATTTTTTGATTTTTTGCTTATTTTAATACTAAAAAATGAAAATAGTTTATTTTTAAATTCTCTTTTATAAAAAAATTTAACTTTCTTATCTAAAATTAAATCTGTTATATCGTCAAAATATTTATCAAAAACAATTTTTTGATCAGGTGTTTGATATTGAAAAGAATTTTTTGCATAATCAAAAATAAAGTTTGATAAATCTTTAGAATTTTTCAAAAATTTAACAAACTCATTTTTACTCAATTTGTTTATAAAACTATCAGGATCTTCTTTATCAGGTAGCTCCAAAAAGTTTAGAGAATATCCTGGCTTTATAAACTTAAGTGCGAGTAATGCTGATTTAATGGATGCTTTTTTTCCAGCAATATCTCCGTCAAACATTATCGTTGGTATTTTACATGTCTTCCAGGCAAGTAGTAATTGTTCTTCTGTCATGGAAGTTCCTAATGGAGCTACAACACTCTTAATTCCTTTATCAGCTAAAGAAATAACATCCATATAACCTTCACAAATTAATAAATTATTTTTTTTTCGAGCAATTTTTTTTGCATTTTCTAAATTAAAAAGAAGTTTTCTTTTCTTAAAAAAAATTCCTTCTGCTGAATTAATATATTTTGGTTCAATGTTTTCGATTGTTCTACCGCCAAACCCAACTATTTTTGAATAACTATTTATAATTGGAAACATTAGTCTTTTATAAAAAAAATCTCTTGTATTATTATTGTTAATTTTAAATAAATTTGATTTAGCTAAATCGTCCTCTCCAAAAGACTTATTTTTTAAGTGGTTATATAACGAAATTTTTTTGTTATATGAATATCCAATTTTATAAAAATTTATTGTTTGTTCTGAAATATTTCTTTTAATTAAATATTCTAATGCAGCTTTATTTTCTTTTATATATAAATTATTACAATAAAAATTAGATGCTTCTAAGTAAATCAAATTTATTTTTTCTAAAAGTTTTTTATCATCTTTGTTGTGATTTAATTGTCTATCTATAGTTACCCCTGCTTTACTTCCTAATTCAATTAGAGCGTCGTTAAAAGAATATTTTAAATAATCAGTATAAAATGAAATTAAATCACCTTTTGCACCACATCCAAAACAATAGTATGAAGATAATTCTTCATTTATTTTCATTGAAGGTGTTTTTTCTGTATGAAATAAACAAGAACACCATAAATCATTTCCACGATTTACCAGCTTTGTATGTTTTGCTAATTCATCACTTAATTTTATTTTTGATTTAATTTCATCAATTTTATCTCTTAAAGAATTCATCAATTCATTTCTTGTATAATTTGTTTTGCCAATTTACCTGCTAATGACATATCAACTTTACCAGAATATTTTGATTTAAGGATCGCCATAACCTTACCCATATCTTTAATAGACTCTATTTTTTCTTCTCTAATTATTTGAATTATTATTTTTTTAGTTTCATCAGAGCTTAATTGTTCTGGTAAAAGGGATTTAATAATCTCAATTTCTTCCATCTCTATTTCTGCTAGATTTTTTCTCCCCCCCTTACTATACATCTCAAAAGATTCTTTACGTTGTTTAATTAATGATTGGAGAATTTTTAAAATATCGTCTTCGGTTATAATTTTATTATTTTGTGATCTCAAAGAAATATTCTTATCTTTTATTGCAGATTTAATTAATCTATAAGTTTTTATCTTTGTTTCATTTTTTTCCTTTAATGAAGATTTATATTTTTCTTCAATTATTTCTAGTAATTTGATCATTTTTTTAATATATTTTATCGAATCGAATTCTTATAGTTTTTTATTTATATAATATTAAAATAGAGAAATAACTACTACTTGACTATTATTTATAAACAAATTACTAAACTTCTTTTAATGCCTGAAAAAATTGAACATAGCATTAAAAAATTAAAATATTCCGCAGTATTAATACTAGAAAATGGTGAAATTTTTTGGGGATATGGTTTAGGCCCAAAAAGAACTGTAATTGCAGAACTCTGTTTCAACACTTCTATAACAGGGTATCAAGAAATACTAACCGATCCATCTTATGCTAAACAAATAATAACATTTACTTTTCCTCATATCGGTATTGTAGGAACAAATAATAATGATAATGAGTCTATCAAACCTTTCGCAAGTGCTTGTGTTATATCTGAAGAGATAAATACATCTTCAAATTGGAGATCCAAAAAAAATTTAGATCAGTGGTTTATAAAAAATAATCTACCTTGTATCACTAACATTAATACAAGATATATAACAAAACTTCTTGTAAAAAAAGGAGCCTTAAAGGCAGCTGTTATAAATTTTAAAAAAATAAATTTTGATATTAATAAGATTATAAAAGAAATTAAGAACTGGAAAGGTCTTGAAAATCTAGACTTAGCAAGTCAAGTAACAACAAAAAATAACTATATTAGCTTCGATGCAAAATGGAATAATAAAAAAAATAGATTTGATAAAAATGTAAAAAATAATGAAACGTATAGAATAGTTTGCATTGATTATGGAGCTAAAAAAAATATTCTTAGATCACTGTGTCAAAGGAATCTTGAAATAATAGTTGTGCCCGCTAAATCTTCTTTTAATAAAATTATTAAATTGAAACCATACGGTATCTTTCTCTCAAATGGTCCTGGAGATCCCTTTGCAACAGCAAAATATGCTGTTCCAGTAATTAAAGAATTAATAAAATTAAATATACCAATTTTTGGAATTTGTTTAGGGCACCAATTATTATGTCTTTCTTTTGGAGCCAAAACAAAAAAAATGTACCACGGACATAGAGGTGCAAATCATCCAGTTCAAAATTTAGTTTCAAACAAAGTTGAAATAACTACCCAAAATCATGGTTTTGAAGTTGTTAGATCAAGTTTACCAAAAGAAATAAAAGAAACTCATATTTCTTTGTTTGATAAATCAAATGAAGGTATAGAACATAATAAACTACCTATATTTAGTGTTCAATACCACCCAGAAGCGAGTCCAGGGCCACATGACAGTCAATATTTATTTAATAAATTTCATCAAAAAATAAAAAAATATGCCAAAAAGAAAAGATATTAAGAAAATATTAGTTATAGGAGCTGGGCCAATTATAATTGGTCAAGCATGTGAATTTGATTATTCAGGAGTGCAAGCATGTAAAGCATTAAAAGATGAAGGATTTTATGTAATTCTAATTAACTCTAACCCTGCTACAATAATGACTGATCCAAATATCGCTGATAAAACATATATAGAACCTATAGAAAGTGATTTTATAGAAAAAATTATAAAAAAAGAAAAACCTGATGCACTGTTGCCAACAATGGGGGGGCAAACTGCGATAAACGCTGCATTAAAATTACATAAACTAAATATTTTAAAAAAATACAAAGTTGAAATGATTGGTGCAAAACCAAAGTCAATAAATTTAGCCGAAGACAGAAATTTATTCAAAAAAGCTATGAACGAAATTGGATTGGAATCACCTAAAAGTGTAATAATTAAATCCAATCAAGAAGCTTTAAATTTAATAAATAAAATAAATTTGCCAGTAATTATAAGACCAAGCTTTACATTAGGTGGATCTGGTGGAGGAATAGCGCGAACAACTGAGGAATTTTTTACTTCAATAAAAAATGGTCTTGATGAAAGTCCTACAAAACAAGTTTTGGTAGAAGAGTCTGTAATAGGTTGGAAAGAATATGAAATGGAAGTCGTAAGAGATAAGAATGATAATTGTATAATTGTTTGTTCAATAGAAAATATTGACCCCATGGGAGTACACACTGGGGATTCTATTACAATTGCCCCATCGTTAACATTAACAGACAAAGAATATCAAATAATGAGAGATGCAAGTATTAGTGTCTTGAGAAAAATTGGCGTAGATACTGGAGGTTCTAATGTGCAATTTGCTATAAATCCAAATGATGGAAGAATGTTAGTTATAGAAATGAATCCTAGAGTAAGTAGATCTTCTGCTTTGGCATCTAAAGCTACAGGATTCCCAATAGCAAAGGTAGCGGCTAAGTTAGCTGTAGGATTTACTCTAGATGAATTAAAAAATGATATCACTAAGGTTACACCAGCAAGTTTTGAACCAAGTATAGATTATATTGTTACTAAAATACCAAGATTTTCATTTGAAAAATTTTCTACTACCAGTGGCTTATTAACCACTTCAATGCAATCTGTAGGTGAGGTGATGAGTTTTGGTAGATCATTTAGCGAATCATTACAAAAAGGATTATGTTCATTAGAAACAGGTCTAAATGGTTTAAATAAACCAAAAAAAGAAAAACAACAGACCCTATATAGTATTGAAGAAAATTTATTAAACCAAAGTCCTGAAAGAATACTTTACATAGCCGAAGCACTAAGAAACAATTTTACAGTAGAAAAAATATGCTCTTTGACCGGATATGACAAATGGTTTGTTAGTCAAATAAGAATAATTACTGAAATAGAAAAACAAATTTCAAAATTTAAATTACCATTAAAAATTAATGATTTTTATAGGGTAAAAAATTTTGGATTCAGTGACAAAAGAATTGCTGAAATTTCTGGTATTCCTTTAGAAAAAATTAATAATTTTAGAATAAAAAATAATATTTATCCTTTTTATAGAAGAGTTGATACTTGTGCAGGTGAATTTGACTCCTCTACACCATATTTATATTCAAGTTATAATAATGAGACATATAATGAAGATAAATGTGAGTCGAAACCTTCAAAAAGAAAAAAAGTAATTATATTAGGTGGTGGACCTAATAGAATAGGCCAGGGTATTGAATTTGACTATTGCTGTGTTCATGCAGTTTTTGCATTGAAAGAAATGGGATATGAAACAATCATGATTAATTGCAATCCTGAAACTGTATCGACAGATTACGATACGGCAGACAGATTATATTTTGAACCGTTAATATCTGAAAATGTTAATAATATTATTAATGCTGAAAATAAAAATGGGAGCTTAGTTGGTACAATTATTCAATTTGGAGGACAAACACCTTTAAACATTGCAAAGGAAATTGAAAAAAATACAAAAATTTTAGGAACATCTCCAAATATGGTTGATTTATCTGAAGATAGAGAAGACTTTAAAAAGATATTATCAAAACTATGCTTAAAACAACCTGAAAACGGAATTGCGTACAATATTGATGAAGCTACATCAATCGCTAGAAAAATTGGATACCCGGTTTTAATTAGGCCCTCTTTTGTATTAGGTGGAAGAGCAATGGAAATTGTATATGAAGAAAAAAACTTATCTGAATATTTTAATTATGCTAGATCAATATGGACATCAAGACATGTTGCAGAAAATAATCCTATTTTACTCGATAGATATTTAGAAAATGCAAAGGAACTTGATGTGGATTTAATAAGAGACAAAGATAATGATATTTATATAGCAGGTATTATGGAGCATATTGAAGAAGCGGGTATTCACTCTGGTGATAGTTCATGTTCTATTCCTCCATATTCTTTAAAAAAAGAAATAATTTTAGAAATCGAACGTCAGTCAAAATTATTAGCTCAAGAATTAAATGTTATAGGAATTATGAATATTCAATTTGCTATTAAAAATAACGAAATTTATGTATTAGAAGTAAATCCTAGAGCAAGTAGGACTGTGCCATTTGTAGCCAAATCAAGTGGAAGTGAAATAGTTAAACTAGCCACTTATGTTATTATGGGGAAAAAATTAAAAGATTATAAAAAATTAAAAAATTATAAAAAATTATCATATTTTTCAGTTAAAGAACCAGTTTTTCCTTTTAAAAAATTTCAGAATGTTGATGTTTTAAGAGGTCCTGAAATGAAATCTACTGGTGAAGTAATGGGAATAGATAAAAATTTCTTATCTGCATATGCTAAAAGTCAAATAGGGGCAGGAATAACCCTACCTACCAAAGGAAAGGTTTTTTTATCAGTAAAAGATAAAGATAAAAAAGCACTTGTGTTAATTGCAAAAAAATTAATTAAAATTGGCTTTGAACTTATAGGCACTGATGGAACAACAAAGTATTTGAAAAAAAGAAAAGTCAAAATAAATAAGATAAACAAAATTAGTGAAGGGAGTCCACATGTTGTTGATTTACTAAGAATAAACAAAATCAACTTGGTAATTAATACAACCGAAGATAAAAAATCCATGGGAGATAGCTATATAATGAGAAGAAACACTTTACTTTCGAATACACCTTATTATACCACTATAAATGGTGCTAGGGTTGCGGTAGACTCTATAGCTATTTTGAAGAAAAAAAATCTCAAAGTTAGATCTTTACAAGCCTTATATTGAATATAAATAGTTGATAATTATTTTTTTTTTTATTATTGTAAATAAATAAAAAAATAAAAGAAAATGTCTAAAATCCCTATTACTATTGAAGGCCACAATAAAATTCAAAATGAACTCAAACAACTCATTAATGAAGAAAGGCCAAGTATAATTAAAGCTATTGCTGAAGCAAGATCTCATGGAGATCTCTCAGAAAATGCAGAATATCACTCAGCAAAAGAAAAGCAGAGTTTTATTGAAGGAAAAATTGCAGAATTAGAATCAGTTATTGCTCAGGCCGATATTATCGATGTTTCAACTTTATCGGGTAAAGATATTAAATTTGGAGCCACAGTAACAGTAATAGATGAGGAAACAGAACAAAAATCAACTTATCAAATAGTAGGAGAAAATGAATCAGACATCAAAAAAAATAAATTATCGATTACAAGTCCGTTGGGAAGAGCTTTAATTGGCAAAGAGAAAAACAGTATAGTAGAATTTAATAGTCCGAAGGGTTCTAAAACTTATTCTATTAAATCAGTAAAATATATATAATTAAATTGAAAACTAAAAAAAATTTATGGACCATGACTGATGGATCTCAAGGAATGATAAGTCAGGTAAATGGATTAGCAGATTATATAGAGTCTAATTTTATAGAAAAAATTATAAAACTAAAATGGCCATGGTCAATGCTTCAACCGGGAATATTACCAATATCTAAAAATATTTTTAAAATTAACTTTTTAGAAAAAGATTTACCTAGAATATTAATTACTTGTGGTAGAAAAAGTGTATATGCGTCACTTTATTTAAAAAAACAATTAAAAGAAAAAATTACAACAATTCATATTCAAGATCCTAAGATTAGTGTAAATAAATTTGACTATGTAATTTCACCAAATCACGATAAATTAAAAGGAAATAATGTAATAAATTCTTTTGGTGCTATTCATAATTTAACTGAAAAAAAAATAAATAATTCTCAAAAAATATTTGAAACACCAAATAACAAAAAAATAGTTACAATTATCTTAGGGGGTGAGAATAACCATTATAAATTAACCGAAATTGAAATAAATAAATTGATTAGTTTAATTGAAAAGTTAAATGTTTTAGAAGAAAAATATTATTTTGTATTCATTAGTTCGAGAAGAACAAATATAAAATTAATTGAGATATTAAAAAATAAATTTATAAATAAATACTATGTTTGGGATAAAAGTTCGATGAATCCTTATAAATATTCTTTAAAGATTGCGGATTACATAATTTTAACATCGGATTCCACTTCGATGATATCTGAGGCAACAATTACTGGAAAACCTATATTTATTTTTCACTTACCATTTAAAAGAAAAAGTCTCAGATTTGAGAGTTTTCATAAAGAGTTTCAACAAAAGGGGATAACAAGACCATTTAAAGATAGATTATATTCATGGTCATATGAGCCTATAAATGAAGCGAAAAGAATAGCTGGCATATTAAACACAAAAATATTAAAATAATATATAAAATGAATGAATTTATAAACTCTTTAAAAAATAATGTAAGAGAATGTAATAAACCATTTCTTCATTGGGAAATTAATAAACCATTAACTCAAAACATTATTGATGAAATAATATCAGTAAAAATTCCAGACGGTAAACATGCATATGATGGAACCAGAGCTGCTGATTATTCTGGTGGAGGAATAGACAATAAATTAAGGATATTTATTGATAAAGAAAATTGTCATTTATATCCAGAGTTAAAATCATTAATTAAAACTTTACAATCGAAACCCTGTCAAAAAATGGTTTCAGATTATTTAAATAAGGATATTTCAAAATCTTATGTTAGACTTGAAGTTATAGCAGATAAGATAGGTTTTTGGCTAAAACCTCATAAAGATATAAAGGAAAAAATTATGACAATGATGTTATGGATTAATACTTTTAATGAGTCAGAAGATTTAGGAACAGACTTTTATGATGAATCATTTAATTTAATTAAAACATCAAAATATATTAACAATACAGGTTATTTTTTTTCATCTGGTAATGATACTTGGCATGGATTAGAAAAAAAAAATATTAATAAAGAAAGAAGATGTATTCAAATTAATTATGTGTCTTTTAAAACTGACTGGCCAGTTGAATAAATTATGATGGAAAATAGAATAAAATTATTAATCATCGGTTCTGGTCCAGCAGGTTATACAGCAGCTATATATGCTGCAAGAGCAAACTTAAATCCTCATCTAGTTTCAGGTTTAACCCCTGGTGGTCAATTAACTATTACAACAGATGTCGAAAATTATCCTGGGTATGAAAATGTAATTCAGGGACCTTGGTTAATGGAACAAATGGCAAGTCAAGCCGAAAAGGTTGGTACTGTAATTCACGATGATATAATCACAGAAGTTGACTTTTCCCAAAGACCTTTTTTAGCGATAGGAGAAAGTAAAAAAAAATATATTTCTGATTCTGTTATTATTTCAACTGGGGCACAAGCTAGATGGTTAAAAATTAAGGGAGAAGATGAATTTAAAGGTTATGGAATATCAGCTTGCGCAACTTGTGACGGATTTTTTTTTAAAGATAAAGAAGTTGCTGTAATAGGCGGAGGCAATACAGCTGCAGAAGAAGCTTTATTTCTTACTAATTTTGCTTCAAAAGTAAATATTATTCATAGAAGAGACAGTTTAAGGTCTGAAAAAATATTACAAGAAAGGCTTTTTAAAAATCCTAAAATTAAAATTCATTGGAATAAAATTGTAAAAGAATTTAAAGGCAAAGAAAACCCAAAAGAGTTAGAAAAAATAGTAATTTCAGATTTAATAAATAATTCAGAAGAAGAGATGAATATAAACGGGGTGTTTATTGCAATTGGACATGATCCAGCTACAAAAATATTTATAAATAAACTAAAAATGGATGATGAAAATTATATTCTAACAAAACCTGATAGTACTGAAACAAGTGTTGAAGGTGTTTATGCGGCTGGTGATGTTAAAGATAAAATTTATAGACAGGCTGTTACAGCTGCAGGAATGGGTTGTATGGCGGCACTAGAAGCTGAAAAATATTTATCAAATAAAAGTTAATGTAATTAACCCTGTCGAGCTTTCATCCTTGGATTTTTTTTATTAATTATATATATTCTACCTTTTCTTCTAACGACTTTACAGTCCTTATCTCTAGTTTTTGCAGATTTTATTGAATGTCTTACTTTCATAACTTTTTAATTTTTGTTGAACTAAATTAAATGGTTTATTTTGTCAATTATATAAACTATATTTACTTTAAATATGCCTTTTTTTGAATCAAAAATTAGATCAAATGTTCTAAGTTCTCAAGGTATAGCAGCTACTTCTCACCCTCTAGCATCTTTGGAAGCAATAGAAATTTTAAAAAAGGGAGGAAATGCAGTTGATGCTGCATTAGCGGCTTCCATAGTTTTATCTGTTGTTGAACCAAATGCTTCTGGAATAGGAGGGGATTCATTTTCTATAATATCTATGAAAGGAAAAGATCCTGTTTCATATAATGGTTCGGGAATTAACCCAGAAAAAGGAAATTTGGATTATTTTAGTTCAAAAAATATCAAATCAATAGACAAAGAAAGTCCTCACTCTGTTACTATTCCCGGAGCAGTCAATGCTTGGGCAGAAATGCATAATGATTATGGCAAATTAGAATTTGAAGAATTGTTTAAAAAAGCAATTTATTTAGCAAAAAATGGATATAATATTACTGAAAAAGTAGCTCTGGACTGGGAAAAAAATATAAACAAATTAAAAAAAAATATTAATTCGAGAAAAATATTTTTAAAAGAAGATAAAAGTTTTAAATTTTCAGAAAAATATAAAAATCCAGCACTAGGTGAAACACTTTTAAAAATTAGTAAAAAAGGAGCACAAGAATTTTATGAAGGTGAAACTGCAAGAGATATTGTTGAGACATTAAATAGTTTGGGCGGTGTCCACACTCTTGAAGATTTTAATCGACAAAAAACAATTAAAGATAAAACTATATTTTCTAAATATAAAGATATTTATATTCATCAATGTCCTCCTAATGGGCCAGGAATAACTGTTATTTTAATGATGAAAATGATGGAAAAATTAAAAATTGAAAATTATAGACCAATGAGTTTTGAAAGATTTCATTTAGAGGCGGAATTAACAAAATTTTGCTATCAAATTCGTGAAGAAAATATTGGAGATCCAGACTTCATTAATATGGATATTAATGAAATATTATCAAATAAATCAATTAATAAATATATTGAAAAATTCTCATTTACAAATTGCTATGATATTGGAAATCTAAAAATTCCTGCTCACCCAGAAACTACATATTTAACAGTGGTTGATAAGGACCTAAATGCAATATCAATTATTAATTCAATTTGTTATTCTTTTGGAAGTGGAATTACTACCAACAATACTGGCATCTTACTTCAAAATAGGGGAACAAATTTTAGATTAGAAAATAATCATCCAAATTGTATTGATTCTTTTAAGAGACCTTTGCACACTATAATTCCAGGAATGATTACAAATAATGAAAAAAATATTGTTCTTTCATATGGGGTAATGGGAGGGCAATTTCAACCAGTTGGTCACACACATGTGCTTAATAATATTTTTGATTATAATATGAAAATTCAAGAGGCCATAGATTTTCCTAGAGGCTTTAATTATAATAATACATATAAACTTGAGTTAGGAATATCTAATGAAATTGAAAAAAAATTAAAAAAAGTTGGTCATAATACAGAAATGATCAGTACTTTTCATGGAGGGGGACAAGCAATAAAAATTGATTATAAAAATGGAGTTTTAATTGGGGGCTCTGATTCAAGAAAAGACGGTTGTGCAATTGGATTATAATTAATCAAACACACTATTGTGTTGTCTATTTACTCTTATAAAAGTTGTGCATTTGCTTAATTGTTTTAAAGATTGAGCACCAACATAGGTGCAACTACTTCTTACTCCTCCCAAAATATCATTGATGGTGTTTTTTAATGATTCTTTATATTTTATTCTGCTTACCTTACCTTCACTACTTCTATATTCTAATAATCCACCATAATGCTTTTCAAGGGCTGTTTCTGAGCTTGAACCATAAAATTCAACATACTTTGATCCATTTTTTTTAATAATCTTTCCCCCTCCTTCTTCATGTCCAGCTAGCATTCCTCCCAGCATTACAAAATCAGCACCTCCACCAAATGCTTTAGAGATATCTCCAGGATGTACTATACCCCCATCAGATATAATATGTCCTTGTACTCCATGAGCTGCATCGGC
>MDTE01180101.1_pt1 | contig 39952 bp, 32 predicted proteins | sample 811231 | NCBI WGS metagenome assembly MDTE01 (sample SAMN05326651, study PRJNA326480) | marine metagenome | isolation source: seawater | place: Indian Ocean: Red Sea | collected 2010
CTCTGATAAAAGAACCGAAAGTGCTTCTACTTGATGAGCCTCTGGGTGCGCTCTACAAAAAACTACGAGAACAAATGCAGATTGAGCTTCGTCAACTACAGCAACAATTAGATATCACCTTTCTCTTTGTAACACATGATCAAGAAGAAGCGTTGACACTTTCAGATCGAATAGCGGTTATGTCGGAGGGTAAAGTTCTAGAAATTGCTGAGCCAAACGAACTCTATGAGTCACCTAATTCCCGCTTTGTGGCGGATTTTATCGGCACAATGAACTTCTTTAAAGGTCGAGTTACCTCTCAAAGTAACAACACGGTGTTAGCTGCGACTCAATTATTAGGTAACGTTGTTACTACGTGTCAGAATCAATTCTCTATCGGCGCCAAAGTATGGATAGCTATTCGACCTGAAAAGCTTATTCCACAATTTGATCCGCCTGGGCCTGACGAGCCTCACATCAAAGGTACGATGACCGCCTCAGCGTATTTAGGTGATCGAAGTCATTTTTATGTCCACATTGACGGCAAAGATGAGCCAGTTCTAGTAGCATTGCAAAATCTGGAACGCGCGACAAATGTTGTGCGATCTAATCAAGATGTTTGGTTACGATGGTCGGAGTCCGCAGCGATCGTATTGGAGCGAAATTAGTTTTAAGAGATACATTTCACCATACTCAGTTAAATCTCAACGTGCCTTTATTTAGATCATTTAGTCGAAGATTGATACTCACAATTCTTTTGCTACTTAGCCTGACCGTCATTACAGAGTATTTTGGGCGAAAATCGGACGCTTCGGAAGCATTTGGAGGCACACTAGCCCTATATAGAAAAACAAATCATCTGCACTCTGTTGATCAAGAGTTTCGCCTGTTCGGTATCGAAATTATTCGTTATAGCGCTAAATGTATTGCGAATGGCATTACTTGGAATTGCGGCCATAAGGCGCATGAGGCAATATCATTCATTCTTCAAAATATACAGCCTTATTGTCTGCCTGTGACTCAAACAGTGAGCTCTTTAGAATTATCAGAACTTTATGAATGCTTTATCCAAGATCGCAGCTTAAATGCAGAGCTAGTCAAGAATGGATGGGCTTTATCATCAACTGCAGTAAATTCTCCCTATCAGCTAGAAGAATTGCACGCACAACGAAATAAGGACGGAATTTTTCGCGGCGGGTTTGCTCCGCCCAATGAGTGGCGACCTCAATATACACCCATGCCTACTAATTGCGGAATCTGTGGCGAACGGCATAATAGCAAGCTTCGCACATATCAAAAACTCAAGAAAAATCGCTAGAATTATCATTCTATTACTACTTGCACCTAAAATAATGCAGCTGGTTAAGGCGAGTTATGTATGTTAGATAATCTAGCAATAAAGAACGGGGTAATCCCTAGCTCATTAGTAGAAGCTACTAAATCTATTTCCTCTGTGCTAGGTCGACAGACAGCATCCCATATCAGTCAATCTCAATTAGAACAATCAACAAAAACTTGTGACGGCTACTGATCGTAATCGGATTCCTCCTCATCAAGAATAGCCATTAACTCTAGAAAGTGGCGTTCAGAAAGACTTGGATAGGCGGCGGTTTCCTGAGCAGTCTTTTCTGCAATAATGTCTGGCAAAATCCTAAGTTCCTGTCCAGTCATATATGACTTCACCAATAGCTCAGCAGCCCTCTCAAAATAGTATAGGCGATCAAACGCTACACCTACCGAGTCTCCTACAGCCAAAACTCCGTGATTGCCCATTACCATGATCATTATGTCTGGATTCGCTAACAGCTCGGCGCAGCGCTCACCCTCCTCCTCAAAGGCCAGACCGCCGTAGCTTTCATCAATCACGATACGGTTGTAAAATCTAGCCGTTGTTTGGTTTATAGGCAATAATGCGCTATCTTGAAGACTCGCTAAAATAGTTGAATACGTAGGATGTGCGTGAAGTGCGCAACGAATATGTGGGCATTTGCGGTGCAGTGCTCCGTGAAGGCCCCAAGCTGTCGGATCAGGAGCATTCTCCTGCTCCATGGTAGTCGGATCATTGGGGTTCAGCAACAATAGATCACTTGCGCGAATTCTGCTAAAGTGACGCAAATTGGGATTGATTAAAAACCTTGTATCTGAATCGGTAACAGCTAAAGAGAAGTGGTTTGCAACACCTTCGTGGAATCCCAACCGAGCAGACCAGCGAAACGCGCAGGCTAGATCTCGCCGCTCTTTATAGTATTCCATCAAATTTGACTCTTTTTCCGGTAATTTACAGCCATTTGGTGCTCCTAAAAGCCTTTCTCGCGGGTACCGTAACAGATGCTGGAATTAGACTCAAACAAAAATATCGTCAGATAGGGCAACAATTGGCATTCAGGGATGCACAAAACGACCTAATTTCAGTATGATTCGGCATTCCGGATGATATGAGTTCGTCAAGCAATCACTAAATGTAAGAATTCTTAGAACTAACAGCATTTAAGAGGAAGAATCTTAATGCCTGATCGTACTGCGACCAACGGCCTAGAAGTCGACTCTCGACTTTTTGAAACCATTAATAACCGATTTCTGCCAGACACCGGAGTTGAAGTTGAGTCTTATTGGCGATCATTTTCAACAATCGTTGAGAGATTCACGCCCCGAAATCAACGTCTTTTAGAAAATCGCAATTTGATGCAACAACAGATCGACAAATGGCATGTTGACAATGCATCAAAATTTGATGCTTCCACTTACAAAGCATTCTTAAGAGAAATAGGTTACTTGGCTGACGAAAAGGCAGATTTTCATATTACGACGGAGAATGTTGATCAAGAGATCGCGTCCATCGCCGGGCCACAGTTGGTAGCTCCTTTGAACAATGCACGATATGCTCTTAACGCCGCCAATGCTCGTTGGGGTTCGCTCTACGATGCGCTGTATGGCACAGATGTCCTTAAAATTGAAACCGAAGTGAGGAATGATTCTAAAAGAGCTGAGATAAGACGCGCCTCTGTTATTAAGTATGCTGCTACCTTTCTTGATAAATCAGTTCCCCTTGTAAGTGGTAGCCATATTCAAGTTCGCGCATACCAGATTATCGATGGGAAATTAAGTGCGACACTAATGAAAGGCGGTGTAAGCACTTTTGTAGACCCAGACTGTCTTATTGGCTATAAGGGCACACCAACAGAACCATCGTTGATTCTCCTTAAGCATAATGGCTTACATATTGAAATTCATATAGATAAAGAACACCCAGTTGGGCAAGAGAATGAAGCTGGAGTCTGTGACATTGTTCTCGAATCCGCGATAACAACTATACAAGACTTAGAAGATTCTGTTGCGACAGTCGATGCAGAAGAGAAGCTTGATATATACGAGCATTGGTTTGGCCTGGTCAAAGGCACTTTAACTGCAAATTTCTCTAAGAATGGAGTCAATATCTGTCGTACTCTCAATCCTGATAGATGCTATAGCGCGCTGGATGGCAGAGAGCTTATCTTACCGGGCCGAGCAATTATGCTTATCCGTCACGTAGGACATTTGATGCAGAATCCGGCTGTTTTAGATCATCAGGGTGAAGAAGTATTTGAAGGCATCATGGACGCAATGATTGCGAGCTTAATATCTCTGCATGATATAAAAGGAAACGTCAAACACAGTAATTCAAAGACTGGATCGATATACGTGGTAAAACCAAAACTGCATGGCCCCGATGAAACAACATTCGCGGTAGAGTTATTTGCCGAGGTCGAAAAAAGTCTAGGCATGCCGAAAAATACAATCAAACTAGGGATTATGGATGAAGAGCGTCGTACCACAGTTAATCTGAAAGAATGTATACGCGCTGCATCAGATCGAGTTATTTTTATTAATACCGGATTCTTGGACAGAACAGGTGACGAAATTCATACCTCAATGGAAGCTGGGCCTATGGTTCGAAAAGCAGATATGAAAAATCAACGTTGGATTAAAGCTTACGAGCGCTGGAACGTTGATATCGGAATAAAATGCGGGCTGCCTGGCCGAGCTCAGATTGGCAAAGGCATGTGGGCGATGCCTGATGAAATGGCTACTATGATGGAAACAAAAATAGAACATCCTGCGTCTGGGGCAAATACCGCATGGGTCCCGTCGCCTACAGCAGCTACACTCCACGCAATGCACTACCATGAGATAAATGTCGCCGAACATCAGTTAAAACTACGCAACAGAAAGATGGCTTCTCTTGATGACATCCTGACAATACCAATAGAACGACAACCTAACTGGTCTATTGATGAGATTAACACTGAACTTGACAATAATTGTCAAGGTCTTTTGGGCTATGTTGTGAGATGGATTGATCAAGGCGTCGGTTGCTCCAAAGTGCCGGATATTAATAACATAGGGCTCATGGAAGATCGCGCAACATTAAGAATATCTAGTCAACACATTGCCAATTGGTTGCATCATAACGTCATTAGCAAAGAGCAAGTCATGGACTCTTTACGGAGAATGGCAAGAATAGTCGACCAGCAAAATACAGGTGATCCGAACTATATTAACATGTCTCCGAACTATGATGGCCTAGCATTTAAAGCCGCGCAAGATCTTATCTTTCTCGGTCGAAAAGTGGAAAATGGTTACACCGAACCAGTTCTCCATTCAGCTCGCTTAAAATTGAAATCGGATTAGACGTGTCCCAGTACTCACAAATCTCGTAGTCAGATATTGGCTAGTCTTGGATTCACATTAGCTCACGGCTGGTGATGCCTTCGGAGCATCAGTTTAAAAACTGCTAGAGTGACAAGTGGCCCTCCCGCCATTGCTAGACAAGCCATTGTCCAAGCTGTCTGAGATCCTTGCCCTCCCGACAAATCAAGAACCAAACCAATCACTAACGGCCCTAAAATACCACCAGAAAAACCAATTACAGAATGCACCGCGAGTGTCACCCCGAGCGCACCATCAGGTGCAGCATTAACTGTACCTGCGGTCAGTGCTGCAGAGTCTGCCATGAGTAGCCCTGAATACAGTGCTACGACCATGAGAAAAATCGGAAAATTGATATCAAGAAGAAATCCGAGACTTGCGCCTATGGCAAATGAAAAAAGCACAACAAATTGAAAAAATACTTTCCTGCTCCTTAAGTAGGCGATTTTCGCGCCAATAATACTTGTCGCTACCCCTAAGAAACTAAATCCCGCAACTATAGTTCCTAGCTGTACTCTTGTTGCCGTTGATTCACTCGCCATTACTGAGAAAACTAGTAACGCGATAACCCACGCCCTAAACGCAAATAGTTCAAAAGTGTGTCCTGCATAGGCAACTATGTATGCAAGCGCTAGTTGGTTCTTGAATACCGGCCGAAAATCAAAAAATCGCCTTCTGGATGCCTCTATTTTTACGTTGGGAACAAGAGTAAGTATGATGAATAGGCTAATCGCTTGTAGCAAACCGGCAACCACAAAGATATCATTCCATATCATATACTCAGCCAGCCATCCAGTTATAAAGAACGATAAGCCAGTACCGACCCCAACAGTGCCAAGATACCATGGTATCACCCTCTCTCTGTGGTCAACATCCACCCTATCATTAATGATCTGCAATCCAGGCATGTATGTCCCGGCGACTGAGATGCCGCTCAAGAAACGAAAAAATAGAGCACTCCAGAAGCCGTCAGCATAAAACGCAAAACCGAAAGACCCTACTACACCCAGCAAAATACCGACAATGAAGACTTTTTTTGCGTCAATTACATCAGTCATACTAACCAGAATTGGAACCGCAACAACATACCCGGCCATAATGATACCACCAATCCAACCAGCTTCCGTATTAGTCAACGACCATAGAGTAACAAATTCCGGTAACAGCACAGCAAAATTAGCAAAACTAGCCAATACGAGCACGTGAGCAATTATTAGAATGAAAGTCAGGCGCAAAAAATAATCCCCCATGGCTCAGAAATGTATCGTTGCGTTACCTCATGAGCAACAGATGAAGAGCTCAGTCTACTTTACTTAGGAGCTCTTCCATATTCCTTCACGCGTAAGGTCATCCTGGGTAGCGCGAATGCTCTCATGCAGTACTTCAACCATAGTGTCTATTTCCGAGCGAGTCATAATAAGTGGCGGAGATAAGACATTCAAATGAGCAATTGGCCTCACAATTAGCCCTCGCTCCTGGCAGTGAGTAGCTATCCGATTACCAATTTCAGCTTCGTCTGGAAGGAGCGATTTGGTTTCTTTGTCTGCAACATTTTCGATGCACATCATGAAATGACTGCCTCGAACATCGCCCACAATCGGATACTCAAGCAGGGTCGATAGTTGGCTCTCAAGATAGGGGCCAATCTCACGGACATGGTTACAAATAGCTTCGCGCTCCATTATCTCTATGTTCTTCAATCCTGCTGCACAAGATATAGGATGCCCCGAATAGGTAAAACCATGGGTAAACATGCCACCCTCCACCTGGGGAACACTAATAACATCATAGATTGACTCAGACAAGATAGTGGCTGACAACGGAACATAACCGGAAGATATTCCTTTGGCGCACGTAATAATATCAGGAGTAAAACCGAAGACCGATTTTGATGAAAAAAACTCTCCCAGCCGCCCAAATCCCGTCACTACTTCATCAGAAATATATAAAACATCATATTCTGAACATACATCTCGCGTCCGTTTGTGGTAGCCGGGTGGCGGAACTATAACTCCACCAGCGCCCATGATCGGTTCCGCTATAAAACAGGCAACATTGTCAGGACCCAGTTCTAAAATCTTATTCTCTAAGTCTTTTACCTTTTCGTCACAAAACTCATCTATAGTCATACCTTGAGGTCGACGATATGGATTAGGTGCAGGAATATAATGGACGAGACCAGGCGCTAAATCGAATCCCTGATGATCAAACTCAACACCGGTAAGCGTCATGGCAAGATAAGTGCTGCCATGGTATCCATCAACCCTAGATATAATCTTTTTCTTTTTTGGTTTGCCCAATCGATTGAAATAGTAGTGCACGATCCTAATAGCTGTATCGTTCGCCATAGAACCGCCAGTTCCGTAGAATATATGGCGAAGAGTTTCTGGGGCAAGCTCTGCTAGTTTTGCAGCAAGCTCTGCTGCTGGTGGCGTAGTTATATGATTAAACGTGGAGTAGTATGGTATCCTCCTTGCCTGTTCAGCGATTGCATCTGCCATTTCGTCATTTGCGTAACCGATATTCACACACCACAAACCACCAATACCATCAATATACTTTTTTCCCTCAGAATCAATAACGTAGGCTCCCTCTGACTCTGCCATTACTAACGAACCTTCCTGCTTAAATGTTGAAAAATCTGTCCATGGATGGATAAAATGATCTAAATCTTGGCGCCAAAGCGCTTCTGTGTCGTAATTATTATTAGTTGGCATAAGTCAATCCTCCCCGCCTTTCATTGTAAAGGCAGCTTTCCCCAGCTCAAACAATCTACTAAACGTCGCAACATAGCGTTGCACTTTTCCAGCTGCTTTAGGCTAACATATTCATTAGGTCTATGAGCTTCTGAAATACTGCCAGGCCCACATACAACGCACGGAATGCCTACTCGCCTATTAAATAATCCTGCTTCAGATCCAAAACTAATTTGGTGGGGATGATCTTCTTCTTTAACGAGCGATTGAACAAAGTCAATTACGGGCGAATCTAGCGCCGTATAAAGACCAGGATAGTCGGACAATGGCTCTATACTAATCCTGCAGCTGGGCTGTACCGCTTTCATCTTTGGCTCTAATTCTATACGAGCATACTTGTCGAATCTCGCCACTATTTGCTCTATATCATCAGTAGGAAGATGTCGAATCTCGAAATTAAATGAACACCTATCCGGCACAATATTTAGCGCTGTCCCACCCCGAATTGTTCCGACATGGATTGTGCTGTGTGGCACAGTATATCCATCATCGAACGGCCCATTTTCTTGAATCTCTAGCTGCTGTGAGCGAAGAAAGGAGATCAATTGAGTCGCAATTTCTATAGCATTAACGCCTTCATTTGGATACGCTGAATGTGCGCTGAAACCATCGATCTTTACACTCATTGCACGCTTACCCTTATGAGCGTTGATAATTTTCATATTCGTAGGTTCACCTATGATTCCGAAGGATGGCAAAGTCGGCATCTCTGCCATAAAGTCAATCAGCTTGCGCACGCCAAGACAGCCCACCTCTTCATCGTAAGAAAGTGCGATATTAATTGGCTTCGAAAGCTCGGCATCAACCATGGTTGGAACCCATGCTAAAACGCAGGCAATAAAGCCCTTCATATCAGCTGTTCCACGTCCATACAAACGATCTTGCTCTTGCTTAAGAGCGAATGGATCACTCAACCACGCCTGACCGTCTACAGGCACAACATCAGTGTGTCCCGATAACATCACCCCACCCGTATCCGATTCACTGATAGTAGCGTATAAATTAGCCTTTCTATTTTCATTATCCTCCACAAGGACGCTTTTAATTCCATATTGACGAAGATAGTCTTCAACATATCCAATGAAATCTAGATTTGACTCTCGACTTGTCGTATCGAACGCAACTAGATCTTTCAGAATTGTTGCTATGGTGGAAATATCTGGCATTAATTAACCACAACTGACTATATTATTGGGAGAAAAAGTCTCGCTTATCATAGATCGCCAGGCACCCCATATGTAGGTGCATTCTGTGGATCTAACGCTCGTGTTAAATAATCATTCATCTGTGGTAGATATTTCTGCCAACATTGGCGAAGCTGTGCTACTGGGCACTCTGACCAATCCACTCTTAAGTCGACAAGCGGCCACGAACAGGTATGCGACACTAGCAATGCAGCAGAGTGAGTTGGTCCAACTTCACCGCCAGCCTTTATTCCTTCCTCTAAGGCGGACAACAAGCGTTCTGCCAAATGTTGGTTATACGTTGATTGGAAATCGTCGACCATGGCACCTGTTACATCAGGCACGCTCAATAAATTTCCCGCAGCAATGCAATACTCACCTTGCGATACCTTATTAACTCCCAATATTTCTGAACCAGTAAAGTGAGCAGTTCTCCCATTATTGTCAACAACCGCTACCTGGCGGTACTTCGCATGTGGACGATTCTCCATAACTCGAGTGATAGCATCACCCGCATTTAAACCAGCTTCTAGTGCCGAGAGCACATCTTCACCAATGCTTGGATCCGTCACATTCTGGCTAGTTACTGCTCCAACGCCGGCGCGAACCCATGGACAACGACTACCGACGCAAATACTGGACGTTGTTATTGCAACGCCATTCATTCCGGTTTCCTTACAGTATCCAACAATAGAAAAAGTCATAGTTAATTTGCCACCAATGTGCAATCTCGCAGTGTGTCTGACATTATTTCCCCCACCCTACTATGCTAATTTGCGGGCTAAATATTGTGTAAATTCATGGACTTCACGCTCTAACCAACTCAACGGCCCTGCTATTGATACAGGCGCTTTGGCATTCTCAAATATACTTTCTACTAATAGACGATCTTCTTCCTGCGTCTTATCTAACAATTGTTTAAATTCATCCACCAGAGTACGCTCGTTTTCCGCGTATTGAATAACTTCGGGGGCCAGTGCTGCTCCATATCTCATACGAACCTTACCGACACCGTCAGGCTGTAATGATAGATACCACAGGTGGTCCGGTGCTAATACATACATATGACTCGGAAATACAGTAGGCATAACCGAAGTACGACGCGAAGGACCTATCAATCGTTGATTCATTGGATGCGCAATCCCAAACGCCATGTCATTTGGCTTTAAAAAACACTGGTATGTGAACCACTCAGAAGCACCATCTGAATCAAAAATTGTCTGCTCTATCGGAAAATTTCGGCCAACAGTAGAACGATGTGCGACTGGTAGATGATACCCTTCCATAAAATTTTGGCACAATATTTTCCAATTTGTATTCCACTCCCAATCTTCGACAAAAACTGTCACATAATGCTCCATTTCATAAGGCTGTACTATAGCCTCTAGCTGCTCCAAACGATCTGCCACCGAAGTGATTTCGTCCATCAATGAAACGTAAATCCAACCATGCCAAATCTCACACCTAAGCACTCGAAGTGATAGCTCCTCTTTATCAAAATTCTTACTGCATGTCATGTGGGGTGCGCCAACAAGACTTCCCTCAAGACTATATGTCCATCCATGATAAGGACATGAAAATTGGCGCGTGTTCCCATGACCCTCTGCGACTGTCATCATTCTATGCCTACAAATATTTGACATCGCTCTGATTGAGCCGTCTGCTGATCGAACCACTATTATGGGCTGATCGCCAATTTTGAAAGTCACAAAATCACCAATATTTGGTATATCGTCTTCCCTGCCAATACATGACCATTCCTTGTAAAAGATTTGTTCCAATTCAGCAGTGGCAAGCTCTTCAGATAAGAACATGTCAGGCGATAACCCAAGAGTACGCTCACTCGGATTGCTAGCTAGAGATGCTAGTTCATCCGTTATTTCTTTCAGATTGTTATTCTTGACCTTCAGCATAACTCTAGAACAAATTTACTCAGCTGGAATTACTGCTGTAACTTCAATCTCTAATAGCCATTCAGGCCGAGCCAGTGCTGATACCACGATACCTGTTGAACAAGGATGGACTCCTTTCAACCATTTACCCATCTCTTGGTATACCACGTCGCGATTACGAATGTCTGTCAGATAAACTACTATACGGCACACATGATCCATACAGCTTCCACACTCCTCAAGCAGCATGTCGATATTCCTCATCGTCACTTTAGTCTGAAGCTTAGGATCACCCACATGGAGAGATTCCCTGCTATCCAGATCCTGAGACACTTGGCCTCGAACGAAAATCATCTTGCCTTCAGCAATAACAGCCTGAGAGAGATCATTATCTAGATTTTGCTCAGGATACGTTTCTCGCGTATTGAATTTGCGAATTCGAGTATGTGTCATATTTAACCCTCAAAATTAAAACTACTGTCTATAATGAAGAGTAGTTTCGCAACATTTTAGCCTAAGTATATCTTTCCCAAGAGTACTCCAACTCCTCAAGTGGTAACGAGCTTGACCTACCTATCAGCTCATATGATCTAGCACGATAGATCAACGGCATACCTGGACCATTTACCTGTAGACTTGCTATCTCACCTACAAAAATAAAATGTGTCCCGTGTTGTAATTCATTCCTCACGTAGCAGTCAAGATTAACTAAAGCATTAACCATTTGGGGTGCCCCAGTTACTCCATTATTCCAGCTAGTGCACAAGAACGGATCATTTCCCGATTCTGCGAGTCTACCGCCGAAAGCATCCGAAACATAAGCCTGATCAGATTTCAGAACATTAACACAAATGGTTTTATTTTCCCGAATAGTGTGGCAAACATCGCTATCGCGATTAACGCATACTAGTACTGAAGGTGGGTCTGCTGAGACCGAACACATGCTGCTGACGGTAAGACCTCTTTTACCAGCTACTCCATCGGTCGTAACAACCGACACCGTGGCGGCAATCTGGCTTAATGCCTCTCGAAAATCATCCCCTGATACCTGATTTGAGCTCATCGGATCTCCTAGCTGCGCATCATTTAGGATTGAGGTTTTTTGCTGCTGCTAAATAGCTGGCCTACGCTGCTATCGGTCGCAATGCTATCAGTCCAGACTGTGTCAGATAGCTGGGCTGCTTTATGAGCATGGCTTAACGACTCGTTCCAGTCAAAATTCCTATAAACAGCTGCTAGATGTGCAAATGGTGGCGCCTGTGCAAAAAGTTGGAAGGTAAGCCTATGGCCTGCGTAGTCGGAGTTTAGGAGGTCCCTGGCAAATGCAAGTAACTTCCGACGGTCTTCAGCAACCCAATCGTCGTTGATAGAATAGAACTTCTCCATCCATTTCCCGATCTCAGGATGGCGAAAACTTGCTACATCAGGTGTCACACAAATCTGCCCACCACATAGCTCTCGCGCAATGTGCACCATATTTGGTAATTGCGAGCACGCATGTACCCTACCCGCATACAACAAAGACTGGTTTGGCATTAATAATCCACGTGGGCTGCGCTCAGCCGAGGAGATTGAAGCTGTTAGATGTGCGTTGATGCCTTCTCTATAAACAGCCAGTTGTGCTAATTTTTCCTGAACCGCTGGCTGTTTATCTAGGCCTGTCTGTCGTACATTAAACAATGCCGCTCCGATCATTAGATCAGACATCCGTAAAATCCGCTGAACAAATGCAAAAGCACTATATCTATGAAGTGTTGATCGAATAAATGTTGCCGCTCGGGTATGTCGATAAAATAAGACGTTCTCCCAAGGGATTAACACGTTATCAAAAATAACCAGAGCATCTACTTCATCAAACCGGTTTGCAAGAGGATAATCTTCCGTTGAGCCACGCCCGACAAACCCTGTACGGCAAATCATTCTGATTCCAGGGGAGCCAAGCTCGCAAATAAAACCCACGGCATAATCTGACAGTTCTGAATTACCCCAATTAGCAATAGTTGGCTTAGTGAATGCCTGATTAGAATAGGGTGCAGCTGTCTCATACTTCGCACCTCTAACAATGATTCCTTTATCTATCTCTTTTACTACATGCAAGAGCATGTCAGGATCTTGCTCTTGGGGTGATTTTGAGCGGTCTCCCTTTGGGTCAGTATTTGCAGAAACATGAAATATGTCTCCGCGAATTACTTTATCGATATGATTTTCAATGTTCTTTGAAAATTGTGGGTCGACATCATCTAAGACATCATGCCCATCATAGAGCGACCACATCTCGCCAACTGTTTCATCGCCTACTCGAGTTACAACTCCTCCGATATCAGTCATTATCTCATCAGTTGCGAGCCTCTTATCATGCCAATCCTGCTGTGTTCTAGGCAACTTTAAACCTATAGCAAATTGCTCACCGCCATCCTCATAGACCATGCAATCACGCGTTTGAGGATCAGTTTGCATATCATAGATTCGGGCTCTAACATCAATAATCGGCTTAAACATAGGGTGTTTCGTGATATCGTCAACCCTTTCTCCATCAATCCAAACCTCTCGACCATCTCGTATTGATTCGCGATATTCATCACCTGTTCGAATCATAATGTTCTCCTAATCAAGTCATTTCGCTCTTTTGAATACTGAAGAAAGATGACGCCCGGTAATTTTCGGGCAACTCAATAAACGAGAGAGACGTTCTAGCAGATCTAACGCCCTCTCCCCGAACAATCACTCCTTCGAATTCGTTTGGAACAGGGGATGGTGATAAAGGATATGCATCAGCAGCACTATACACACTTATCAGAAGTCCCCTCCTCTTATTGCTAACATTTTGCTCGGATGCATGCAGTAGACTAGTGTGCATTAGGATGGCGCTTCCTGCATTACCGGTTACGCATTTAGCGCGAGCCTCGCAATCAATGCGCGTTTGATCATCTACCTTTCCTGTAAAAGTGTCGCCTTGCCACAAACTTTTCTGCCCTTCACGATGCGAACCAGGCACCACCATAACTACTCCGTCGTCTTCTCCCATGTCATCTAGAAGTAGAAGTATCGTAACTAGATCATCATTAGTGTGGGGGGTATAACTGAAATCCTGATGGTAGTCTACCGCAAACCTGTTACTTGGCAGTTTAAGATTAATCTTCGAATGATGAAACTTAATATTCGGCCCAATCACCTCAACTGCTAAATTAGCTAAAACTCCATTAAGAACAATATTACGATAATTAGTCGAAATGCACTGCGGATTATCAACTCTCCTCAGCGCTGGACTAGCAGGATTATGAGATGGAGCAACATCAAAACGTGCTCGACCATCAATAGTCTCTCCCCAAGAGCACTGGTGCTGGATGCTCTCTGTTATCCAACCATCTAGCTCACGACGCAATACAGCTAAGCTCTCGTCTGGCAATGCATCTTGCACAAGAAGAAATCCATTCCTTCGGTAATCACGCACAGATTGTTCTGACAGCATTTAGCCTCCAATCATAAGGAATACTAGCTTTTTCTCTAGTATTATTGCGAAACATAGAAATATAAAATATTATTTATATAATTTACCTATTTATTATTTCTATGCAATATACTCTTAAGCAATTACGTTACTTCGTCGCTGTCGCGGAGCATGGAAGCATCTCTGTTGCCTCGAAAAACTTACACATCTCGCAACCCGCATTATCTGCAGCCATTTCCCAACTAGAGAGTGTCATAGGATTACCTCTACTAATACGACACCATGCGAGAGGTGTTTCCATCACGCCAGCCGGAAGACAGTTCCTGTCTCAAGTAAGAGGGCTCTTGAGTCACGCAGAAGAAATTCAGCATGCTGGCAAAGACCTAGGAACATCTGTATCTGGGACACTTATTGTTGGCTGTTTTACCACGCTCGCGCCCTTTTTTATACCACAACTTTTGCGTACGCTCGAGCAAGCACATCCAGCATTATCGATAGAGCTTGCGGAAGGAGCGCTTGATCACGTACAACATCAGCTGATCATGGGTAAATCAGAATTAGCGCTCGTTTATCACATAGATCTTGATCCTCGACTATCAAGCAAGCCATTAACTACGGTTATTCCACATGCAGTACTCCCTGTAAAGCATCAACTCTCATCGCATTCAAGTGTTCCACTGCCTGCATTGGCAACCGAGCCAATGATTCTTCTTGACCTACCTCATAGTCGTGACTACTTCTATACGCTATTTCGAGATCTTGGTATTGAGCCAAATATTCGTTATCGCACACAATCATTCGAACTCGTAAGGGGGCTCGTGGGTCAGGGCCACGGCTATAGTGTACTTAATCTAAAACCCACGTCTAATGAGACGTACGATGGAGGACAGGTAAGATACATTCCAATAGAAAACCCAACAAGGGATTTAGTAATAGCATTAGCACACACAAAAGCTATTACTTTAACGCGCAGAGCAACTGCATTTATCGATACCTGCGAAGAATTTTTTAGCACATTATGAATTTGCCGTTGTATATGCAATTAGCTTAAGGAATTCATTGATTCATGAGCAGCACGATAACCTGTCAGCATGGCTCCATGGCACGTACAAAAATGCGAAGTAGATGTTGCCTCCCCTGCAAAATAGATTTTATCTGCCACTGGCTTGGCAAGCCGGCTTCTTTGACCAAAGTTTCCAGGTGTTGCAGCTGAATAGGCACCAAGCGAAAGTGGATCTCCTCGCCAAGCTGACTGTCGATCGCCAGTTACACACTGTAAAATGTTCGCTCCAAAGACGCTTGATAATTGTTGGCCGACTGCATCAACACTAGCCGCAGGCCCAGCCTTCTCTAGCCAGTCAGCATATCTGCCGGCTACAAGCCCGACAACACAATCAAATCCATAGGGCCGAATGCTCAAAGACATAGGTAAATCCGTTTGGGACGATGCGAGGACACGCTCAGGAACATCTACGTCAAACGAGCGCGGTCTAACAGAGAGGCGAATACGGTTATAGTTTCCCATGGGGAGCGCCTCAATAGCCTCACTTTTAAGAATCGGTAGTTCAGGTGTAAAGCGAATATGCCTACTCCCAAGCACGCCTGTTGAAACAGTTAATATTACACACTTAGCAGCTATATTACCCTTTGAAGTTTCAATGCGGACACCACTTCCCGACCAATCAACACTTCTGACCTTAGTATTAAGATTTACGGGTACATCATTAGCCCACTTATTTACAAGCGCACCATACCCATCGACAACAGGCCAATTCTCGTTAGTATCCTCGTACTCTACGATATCACCAATAGATACTTTATCAACATCGACAGATGTATTAAGAGCTGTAAAATAATCTGCCACGCTGCTCCACTCCCTGGTTGCGTCAAGCGCATCGTACACAGAGATATCTTTACCTTCCATCCATATCTTTCGGATACAACGATCATCCATAAGAAGTGCTTCCGTTAGCGTATCAGACATTTCCATAGAAAGTGCCTCACGATTTCGGAACAACTGTGTTGAACCGTAGCCCGTTCTTTTTTCGTAGCGAATTCCTAATTCATCAGCGATTGAAACGAATGGATTTATACTGGCGGAGTGCATCCAATGACATCCGAGATCAAATGGCGTGCCGTCTGCCATTAACTCGGTAAATGCTCTACCTCCTACGCGATTATTTGCCTCAATTAATAAGTAGGCCACTCCATTGCTTTGGAGATATTTTGCTGCAGCAATCCCAGCTGCTCCAGCTCCGATTACAACAATATCTGTATTCATATGTAAATGATTTAGTACACCCGGTATACCAAACTTGCACTCTATTCTATTAGTAACTGACACTTTGCATAAAGCATCAAAATAACATAATCGTTATCATTGATAACGCATCTCCCTCTAGCGCCTTAGACCTAAATTAACTACACAAGCTATAATGCTAATTAATCTCTGCTTCATAGATCATAACGACACGCAAGAAATTAATAAACGATGGTAATCACTACTCGCCAGCTGAGTAAATCCTACGGCAAAGTCTCAGCACTTAACTGTGTGGAGCTTGAAGTTCCCCAAGGATCAATTTATGGAGTTCTCGGCTCAAATGGTGCTGGGAAAACTACGCTTATTCGTATGCTGGTAGGGTTGTTGCGACCCAGCTTTGGTAGTGTCGAGGTGTTGGGATTGAATCCAATACGCGAACGATATGAACTTCGAAAGCGTATTGGTTACATGCCACAATCTACAGCACTTTATGAGAATCTCAGCGTCAGAGATAATATTGTATTTATTGGAAAAGCACACCTTATTCCGAATCTTAGAGAAAAAGTTGATCAGATTATTGAATTTGTAGGCCTCACAACAAGGGCACGAGATCCTGTAAATAATTTATCTGGCGGTATGAAGAAAAGAGTCTCGTTAGGTTGCGCCCTTATCAATGATCCAGAAATATTCTTTCTCGACGAGCCAACAGCATCAGTTGATCCGCACTTAAAGCGAAAATCCTGGGATTTATTTAGGAAGCTTGCAGCTAACGGGGCAACACTACTCATTTCCACTCATTTAATGGATGAGGCTCTGCTGTGCGACAAATTAGCGATTATGAGCAAAGGAGAAATAGTGCTGGTTGAAAAACCTCAAACTATTTTGCAACAGGGAGTTTTGAGTATCTCTATGACCAAGAAGAATCAAATATTCACTGAACTAGTTTCAGCGAATCCAAAGGCGGTTGCTGCAAAACTACATGACTATGGCCTGGCAACTGAAATTCAGTCAGTGCAGATAGGCCACCCTAACCTTGAGGATATCGTACTTCAGATTATCGATAGCCAAAATAGATGAAAAAGAGCCTATTTATCGGACAACGTGTTTTATCGGAACTGCTACGAGATAAAAGACTATTTGTGTTATCTATTATCGCACCGCTCTTCTTGATTTTCCTATTAAAAATTTTTATAGATAGCATGCCTCAGTCTTTTCCTGCTGCTCGTTACGCAGTACCTTTTGGGGCATTTATCGTTCATTTTCTTAGCTTTCTATTATGCGCTATCGTACTGGTTGAAGAGAGAGCCACGGGCACCCTCGAAAGAATGTTTGTGGCTGGATTCTCTCGCATATCAATTGTTGTAGGTTATTTGCTCGGATATCTAATCCTGACAACAATTCAAGCAATAGTGGTACTAACCGAAACTATGTGGTTAATTGGGCTCAATTACTCAATCCACACAGTAGTTCTATTTTTTCTCACTATCTGGATGCTTGCAATGGTATCTGTAATGCTTGGCATTTTTGCATCGACATTCGCAAGAAACACAAGTCACATCTTGCCTTTTATTCCTTTGGTAGTACTGCCATCTTTGTTTTTATCAGGATTATTAGTTAACCCAGAACAACTCCCAAAGTGGGCTGAACTGGTTGGCATGCTGCTTCCATTTCGTTACGCCAATGATATTATTCGTGAGCTACTAACCGGTAACAGTGATGCTACAGCAATATATATGAACTTCGTCGTGCTTATTGGCTATGGAGTCGGCCTCATGATTCTTGCATCTCGAACTCTACGCGAAACCGACTAACAATCCGCCCTACAATATTGACCGCCCATCGGCTTGATTATCAGTAAGAGTTTCTGATTTAGCACCGAAAAGTAAGCCTGCCGTATATTGGGTTTCTTCAATGATCGGCAGGTGACTGGCTTTTGGCACTAGATGTTCATCGGCGTGCCCCCAGATAGCTTTTAATGCTTTACTAGATTTTCGCGCAAAACGAAAAGTCTCCTCACCGTAAATGATATCAACAGAGAAATTAAGATCTGAGTAGCGATCGGGATTGGGCAAATCGGTCATCATCCTTAAGTAGCGATATGCAGAATCATGATCAATATCTTTCAAAGACTTCGTCATATCTACCTTACTCGATCGATTCAATCTAGAAATAAGATTTGCAGTAATACGACCTACCCCGGTCTCCATAGAAGCGCGATAGGCACCCTCACCAAATTTACCCATCGCAAATATCTTCAAATACATTGGGAAAAATATAAGAGGGTCGATGATTACTAATCTTGAAGTCGAAATAATCTTTCGGTGTAGCATCTCAAGCGCAAAAACAGCGCCTAGGCAACTTCCTATGACAACGGGTGGCTGGACTATGGAGCAGTCCTGCAAAACTCTACCGGTTTCTTCAATAACACAATCAATAGTCCATTCACCTGGTGGAGGTACACCGCCGCAGCCTGGAAAATCAGGACATTGAAGCTTCACATCCGTTGGTATAAATGGCTCAAGTGGCGCAAACGTCTTATGGTCTGCGCCCCACCCATGCAGGCAGAGGTAGTCTATAGCCCCCTTACCATAGGTTGCTATATTGCCAACCGAATAAGATGTCATGGCTCAGAGTTTCGCGCCGGTGTATCAGAAACAGACTCCAGATTTGCATCGGTAGTTCTTGCGGCCCGGTCTAAAACCTCGTCCGCTTCGTGTATTACCCTATTCTTCCACATCATCGTCCCATAACGTATACCAATATAGGAGGCCAGCGATGTATACAAAACAGAAGTTATAGCTATGGGATACAAAACAGTCATTGGAGTGCTAATCTTAAGTTTAACTGCCGCCGCAGCCCAAGATATTAATACAGCGGCAACAGAAAAACTGGCAAGCTGCAACTGGTCTGTGCTCAAAGAAATTATTTTAACTGACTCCATGACCAAGACAAGAACAGGAGTCCATGTTAAGTTTGCCAACAACAACCAACTGAGTAAAAGCACAAAGGCATTACTTCCCAATGCAGGGAATATACTCTTGCCGTATCCCTCAACCGCATCTTTAGTAGATTGGTAACTAACCGTCATCAAACGGCCAATGCCATTGTAAACCCTCCACTGAGTTCCTGATGACTGGATACGTCGCGCAATCTCAAAGTCGTCTAGGCTGTTTGCTCTCAAACTTTCGTATCCACCGATTTCATCATAAGCCGTCCGACGTAACATCAAAAACTGTCCAAAACCTACAGCAAATATGCGGGTCCTGGTTTGATACGCCAGCCAAAGTGGCACCCAACTTGCTATTACCCAACGCGTGAATGACCACACACAGCGATCAAAAAGATTTGTACTTTCCCGCTGAGGGAAGATTGTGATAAAGCCAAGATTACGTTTCACTAATTCGGCGAGAGCATCATTAGTAAGCGTTGAGTCGACTGTTGTATCGGCATCACAATAGAGCAAGACCTCGCCCTCAGATGCCTCATAAAGCTGATGGCATGCCCAATTTTTTCCAGTCCAACCTTCTGGTAAAGGCTTGCCCTGAATGACTGATATGTTTGGATGGCGTGCCATATACTGCGTGAGAATATTTCCAGTATCGTCGTCAGACTCATCATCCAATACGATGATCTCAAAATTACTATACGTCTGCTTCAAAAACGAGTCGAGGCACTTACCAATATTGTCTTGCTCATTTCGGCAAGGAATAAGTATCGATATCAAAAACCGGGACGTATCGTTCAATTCGCTTCGAGGTAATCGACTTAAGGAATTCCTGTTGAGCGCAGAGTTAACAGCGAAAAACACTGCGCACAAAAAAGCTATTAGTAGCAAAAATGTCAGAAAATTTCCGGAAAAATTAATCAATTAGAGCGCCGCCTTTTAGTTTTTTATCGCAGTGATATACATGAGAATCAGAGCCAAAGAATACCGTAATTCAACCATTTGTTTAAGAGCTTAAGTTGTGTAACTCGGAAACCATAACTGGCTGACCAAACATTATCTAACAAAACATATAGAGAATAGTCAACATAATAGTCAGATATTGTACTTTTAGAATACAGCGCTGGGCAAACGATTATGCTAAGTTCAATCCTCTTCGCCGTCCCCAGCTAATGTGGCAACGCCTGCTCTTTGGCTTAGCAAGCTTCCCGCCCTACCAAATTTATCAGCACCAAATCGATCTTTTATCGCGTCAGATACCTGATTCAGTCTATTTCTTCGATAATAAAGCCCAGTAACGAATATTGATGCCTGCGCAGCACTTCCATCGATTAGATTACTGCAAGTCACTCCTACAAGTCGGATAGGTTCTCTAGGCCCCCTACTGATAAATAGTTCCCATGCAGCAGCAGCGATACCAACGCCATCACTCGTTGGCTCTGGAAGCCGCATTTGCCGTGTTCGAACAGGATAATTTAGATCACCGCAAGTATCATACTTAGCCAGCTTCCACTTAACGGCAACTGTTGACGCGAAAAGATCATCACAGCGTAACTTTCTCGCTATGGTCTCTGCATGCGAACGGATCACCGACTGAATTACTTCCAGATCGTCTACATTTTTCTCAAACGTATTTTCTTCGCCATATGATGCACGTACTCTATATGGATCAACCTCGCGTAAATCTTCCCCACGGGCCAGCTCACCTATCTCGATTCCCCACTGACCAAGTAATTTGTAAAGCAAAGAGTTATTTGATTTAGCAAGATCAGCTACCTGATAAAAACCTAAATCATGAAGTTTCTTTTCTGCTACTCTGCCTACCCCCCAAATCCTACGAACAGGCATTGGATTTAGGAACTGTGCTATCTGATCGGATGTCACTTCAATAATTCCATCTGGCTTAGCGGATTCGCTCGCCATCTTTGCCACCATTTTTACCGGAGCAATGCCGACCGACACTGCCAATCCAAGTTCCATACGAACACGATGTCGCAGCGCATTACCGATATCCCGAGGAGAGCCTAGTAATCTGTCTGTACCAGTCAAATCGACAAACGCCTCGTCCAGCGACAATGATTCCACAACCGGCGAAAAGGATTGGAATATTCTAAATATTCGTGCTGACTCTTTTCGATAAAGAGGCATGTTACTTGGTAATAGCACTAACTCTGGACACAGCCGGCGTGCCTGAAAACAGGGCATCGCAGAATAAACACCAAAATCCCTCGCCTCATAACTTGCAGCTGCGATAACACCTCGCCGACCTCTCCCACCTACCGCAACAGGCCGCCCCTTAAGACTGGGATTATCCCGTTGCTCCACAGATGCGTAAAATGCATCCAAGTCAGCATGCAAAATAGTTTTAGTCTTCTCGCTCATGCTTTATCCTTAGCATATAGAGAATAGGCTCTCTGGTGTTGAGACCAGGCCACAGTGGCTTTGCCAACTATAAGCCATTATTATTTATCATCAAGAAAGGCTAATTTTACATTTTTGGAATGTTAATATGGTGAGGATTGTTCGAATAGCTGTAGCACAATGCGGCCCGATTCAAGCTTCAGAAGATCGCCGTACGGTAGTTCTGCGGCTTCTAGACTTAATGGAGCAAGCATGTAGAAACAAATGCGATATTGTCGTATTCCCTGAACTGGCACTTACAACATTTTTCCCGCGCTACTATGAAGAGGAAAGATCAGCAATGAATCACTGGTTTGAGCAAGGCATGCCAAATCCAAGCGTTCAGCCACTATTTGATTATGCCAAACAACATAGCACTGGCTTTTATCTTGGATATGGAGAGCACACATCTAAGGGCCACCACTTCAACACAAGTATCCTTGTCGATCAGCAGGGAGTTATATGCGGAAAATATCGGAAAGTTCATTTACCAGGGGATAGCGAATATAACCCGCACAAGCGCTGGCAACATCTAGAAAAACGTTATTTCCAACCGGGAAACCTGGGCTTTCCGGTCTGGCGAACAATGGGTGGTTTAATGGGTATGTGCATCTGTAATGATCGGCGATGGCCCGAGACATTTCGTGTAATGGGTCTACAGGGCGTAGAGCTTGTGATGCTAGGTTATAACACGCCAACACTTAACTCTCTAGGCAATAGCGAGTCTGCTGACTTGCGAATGATGCAACACCATATTTGTATGCAAGCTGGCGCCTATCAAAACTCCTGCTGGGTAGTGGGCGCTGCTAAAGCAGGAAGCGAAGACGGATTTGAGTTGATGGCTGGATCTTGTATTGTTAGTCCGAGTGGAGAAATCGTAGCACGAGCAAACACAAACGGTGACGAATTGATTATGCACGAGTGTGATCTTGATCTATGTAACTTCTATAAACAAACTATTTTCGATTTCGCAGCACATAGACGTATCGAGCACTACCAAAAAATCAGCTCCCAAATTGGAGTCGAACCACCATCTGAATAATCTCCCTTAACTTATTACTCCTGACGTAGTGCCGTAATGGGATCAAGCCGTGATGCTTTATAGGCTGGATAATAACCAAAAAATATACCAATCAACGCAGCAAAAATAATCGACAATAAAGCAGCTATGGGAGAAGCTACTATAGGCCAGTCGCCAACCCTTGCAACCGCAATAGACCCAGCTAAGCCGATAGTAATACCGATCAGACCTCCAATTAATGAAACCACAACAGCTTCAAGTACAAACTGAAACAATATATCTTTTGGCCTTGCCCCAACTGCCATACGTAAGCCAATCTCACGAGTTCTTTCGGTAACAGACACTAGCATTATGTTCATAATGCCAATACCGCCTACGAGAAGAGAAATTCCAGCTACAGAGGCCAGTAGAATCGACATAATACGTTCAGATTGAGCTCTCGCAGTAACCATTTGAGCAATATTACGAACGGTGAAGTCATCCGGTTGTCCCGGTTTAATTCCATGCCTACGTTGCAGGATTTCAGTAATTTGCCGTTCGGCTTCCATAATCTCGCCAGCCGATGAAGCCTGGACCGTGATACTTTGAACAAATGGCCCACGAAATCTGTCGCCACCAGTAATACGAGTCTTTGCAGTTGTAATTGGAATAAATACTACATCGTCTTGGTCTCCCCCCCACGGGGTCTCACCTTTTTCGTCCAGCAATCCGATGATCATAAACGGCACTCGCTTAATCCGTATCATCTGACCAATTGGATCTTCTTCGGGAAATAGTTGTGTTGCTACAGTTTGACCGATAATCGCATACTTGGTGGGAGAACGCTCTTCTTGAGAAGTAAATGTGCGTCCGCTTACGATATCCCATCCTCGTGCTTCTAAATACCCACTACCAGCACCGTATATTGATGAGAACCAGTTTCTACTGCTATTAATCACCTGCGCTGATGTTCGAATAGATGGCGCTGCAACTAGAATAGCATCACCTTCTTCTTGTAATGCACGAGCATCTTCTTCTGTCAAAGAAATCAGTGAACCAGCACCGCCTCTGGCTCCACTTGATACACTGCTACCATTGTTAACAAAAATAACATTGGAACCAAGTGTATCCATGACGCCTTGTATCCTTTGCTCAGCTCCAGCTCCAACGCCGACCATCGCAATCACTGCAGCAACACCGATAATAATTCCCAATGTCGTTAAAACTGTACGCAGTATGTTTGAGCGCAAGGAGCTAAAAGCGCTGAAAAGTGTGTCAGAAAACTTCATAAAGATTGCATTCCTAAAACATCCTGTCGACTTCGATCACTCGTAAGACACCCATCCCGAAATTCCAATATTCTCTGCGCGAAGTTGGCAACTTCTTCTTCATGAGTCACTAGAATTACAGTAATACCTTGTTTATTTAGATCACGAAAAAGATTCATGATCTCCTGCCCAGTTGTAGTATCTAGCGCCCCCGTGGGCTCATCTGCAAGCAATAGTGACGGGCGATTTACAATGGCCCGAGCAATAGCAACTCGCTGCATTTGCCCGCCTGATAGCTGTGCTGGTAAATGATGGGCTCTATCAGAAAGACCTACCGCATCAAGCGCCTCGCTGGCCCGTTGTCTACGACTTTCTCGTTCAACGGCGCCATACATCAATGGCATCTCCACATTACGTTGAGCATTTGCACCTGATAATAGATTGAAGGCTTGGAATACAAAACCAACTTTCCGTTGGCGCACGCTGGCCAACTTATCTGGCCCAATTCCACTAATATCTTCACCATCTAGTTCGTAACTGCCACTACTAGGAGTATCCAAGCAACCTAACAAATGCATACAAGTCGACTTGCCAGAACCCGAAGGGCCCATAATAGCAACAAACTCCCCTCTATTGATGATTAGATCAAGATCACGAAGAGCATGCACCACTTGGGCCCCCACCATGTAATCTCTAGAGAGACCCTTGGTTCGAATAATAGTTTCCACTATTGGTTTCCCACTACTTGGTCGCTACACTTTCACCGACGATCACCTGATCGCCATCAGAGATTTCACCACTTACTATTTCTGTTTTGTTCCCGTCTGATATACCAATCATGATGCTTATAGGTGTTGGACCGTCTGACCCCATGAACCAAACCACGGCCCGCGCTTGTTGGCGAGCAGCTGCGCCGGCTGTTAATTGACGATATTTATTTCTCTGCTCGTCAGTTAGAATTGCCTCTAGCTTCTGCTGCATCTGCTCACGCAACGCTCTAATGGCTGACCCCATCTCATCTGAAGACATACCACTGCTTCGCAAACCACGGATAGCCTCACCCATTTCCATAAATATTGGCCCTACAGATTCCTGTTGCTCTTTAGTCAATCCAAGCTGCTCATTCATCTGTTGCATCATAGCGCGCATCCCACCACTGCCTCCCTGCCCTTGAGCGCCTCCACTGCCCATAGACCTGCTATCATTGTTATTAGATGCTTCAATACCGCGAGGCCGATAACGTAATGCGCTGCTTGGTATCTGCAACGTATCAGCTCGCTCCCCAATCACTAATTCAACATTGGCAGTCATTCCAGGCAAAAGAGAGTCATCGTCATTGCGGCTGCTGACAATAATTACATAGGTAACTACGTTGGAAGTCTCAATCGGCTGTTTTCTTATTTGATATACCGTACCACCATAGATTCTTTCGGGGTATGCATCGACCGTAAACCTCACCTTTTGACCTTCACGGACTCTTCCAATATCGGCCTCATCAATACTCACTTCCAAATTAATCTGAGTAAGATCCTGAGCAATAGTAAAAAGTATAGGAGCCTGCAAGCTGGCTGCAACTGTCTGTCCGGGATCAACACTTCGATTAATCACCACCCCCTCAACCGGTGATCGAATAGTTGTATTATCCAGTTCAGTTTTTCTTTCACGCAAACCCGCAGCACGTGCAAGCACTTGCGCCTCTGAAGTCAACATTTGCGCTTTTTGACGCTTTATTTGCGCCATTAAACTATCAATTCTTGCTGCTGCTTGATCACGACTAGCAAGCGCGCGATCAACAACACTTGCCGATACCACCTTCCGATTAAACAACGCTTCCTGCCTTGTTAAGTCCTGCTCGAGCTCTTTAAATGCGGCCTTGGCACCAGACAAATCCGCTCTTAGCTGCTCTGAAGATGCCTGCTGCATCATAACGCTAGCCTTTGCTTGAGCTAAATCTGCCTCAGCAATTTCCAATCGCGCTTCAAATGGCGTTGGATCAATAATAGCAATTACATCACCTTTTGATACTTGACTATTGTAATCAACTAATACTTCGGATACTTGCCCAGATACCTGAGAACCAACATCAATCACTAAAACCGGGTTGACTTTGCCGGTAGCAGAGACGAGAACTTCCATTGGGCCTCTTGTTACCTTTCCAAAACGATACACGGAACCTGCTACATCATTATCATTGATAAAGAAGTAGTAACCTCCTAAGCCCAGCATTAACACAACGCCTACACTAAGAATTCCTAAACGCAAATCTCTCCTCCAATAAGATCATTACCTTATGGCATTGCATGAGGCTGGCAATAATCAAGCATTAAATGCTCTTCGGGGCCTCTACTTTATACTTGATTTCTCGGCGTTTTTCTAGATTAGCTAAAAATAACCGCTGTCCTTGATGAAATGAGTCTTTTGCAGGCCGATACAAGGCATGCAACTGTGATTAGCTCCATGCATTTTGTATTTCTTCGAGAGCTTTAGCGCCTGGATTTAAAGTTTTAAACTCGAGATCACGCAAAGGCGTCTCTGATGTGTCACTCAACATATGTAAATCGGGCGCATCGTCATCGATATATAGGAGTCCGGTAACAATTTCACTCCTTTCCTGGCATTCACGAATATATCCTGCAGCTTTGCTCCGGTCAGTGGGATCATATTTATCATCAACCTGCCTAAATTGGACCTGGCCTCCATCATGAAGAGGAACAACATTTGCCCCCTTGTCTAAGACAGCAGTAATCTCATCTCTAACTGGAATATAGTCTGCGTATATTGCAGCGTGAGAAGCCTGTCGAGTGTGCAAGTAACTCTTTGTCGAACCTTCGTGATCATTAAACGTAACACAGGGCGAAATGACATCAATTAATGCAAATCCTCGATGCATTATCCCAGCCTTAATCAATGGTACAAGATTATCCTTGTCTCCTGAAAAGCCCCGGGCTACAAATGATCCACCTATGTCGATTGCTGTTAATATTGGATCAATAGGTCTCAAGTGATTGGCCTCTCCCCTTTTTGCAGTACTACCAACATCTGCTGAGGCAGAAAACTGGCCCTTAGTGAGACCATAAACCCCATTATTTTCTATTACGTAAAGCATATTTACATTTCGCCTGATTGCATGGCATAGCTGACCGAGTCCGATGGATAGAGAATCACCATCGCCCGAGACGCCGATATAATGCAATTCCCCATTTGCTGCATTGGCACCGGTAGCTATCGATGGCATTCGTCCATGTACCGAATTGAATCCATGAGCGCCTCTTAAAAAATATGTTGGGGTCTTGCTTGAACAGCCTATACCCGATAGCTTAGCAACATTATGTGGCGCAATATCTAACTCAAAAAATGCTTGCATAATACCTGCAGATACAGAGTCGTGACCACAACCAGCGCATAAAGTCGACATTGCGCCCTCATAGTCGTTGATTGAAAGTCCGATACTATTCGGCCTTGACTCGGGATGAATAATTCTTGGTTTTTTTATAAAGCTCATGCAGCTTTGTCCTCTCGCAACTGTGTTCGTATACGCTCTATGATATCTAGGCTAGAAAGTGGGCGGCCTCCATAATAGAGGATTGGTACGAGCTTTTCAGAACCTTCAGTTATTTCGGTCAATAGCAAACTCCGGAGCTGTGCGTCGCGATTTTGCTCAACGACAAAGATCCGGCTGTACTTTGATAGAAAATCTGTAACGTTTACATCAAATGGGAAAGCTCTTATTCTCATATAATCCAACCGAAGACCTTCCTTCTCAAGCCTATCTCTAGTCTCGCGAACAGCGCCGTCACAGCTCCCGATCGAAATGATCGCGCCATGTGGACGCTCATAAGTATCAATAACTGGCTTAGGAACCAACGAAGCTGCGGTCCTGAACTTTTTCCTCAGTCTATCAACAACCTCTCGGTATTCATCGTCTTTCTCAGTATACCCACCATACTGATTATGTCCTGAGCCTCGGACCAGATAAGAGCCTTTGGAATGAACGCCTGGTAATGTACGGTAACAAATTCCATCACCATCATAATCCACGTAACGATGGAACATTTCCATACCTTCAAGCTCTTCTGCTCTCCGAATCTTGCCATAGTCGGGCCTATAATCATCATCCCAAGTGAGTTTCTCGCATGGCCAATCATTCATCCCTATATCCAGATCAGATAACAGAATTACTGGTGTCTGCAGTCTATCAGCAAGATCAAATGCTTCAATCGTCAGCGAAAAACACTCCTCCGGGTCTGCGGGGAAGAGAAGCACTTGCTTAGTATCACCATGAGATGCATATGCAGCCGACAATATGTCCGCCTGCTGAGTTCGAGTAGGCATTCCAGTCGATGGACCAGCCCGCTGCACGTCAAACAACACCAGTGGAATTTCAGTAAAATACGCTAGACCCAAAAACTCAGACATCAGCGAAAGACCAGGTCCACTCGTAGCAGTAAACGCACGAGCGCCATTCCAAGAAGCGCCTAGAGCAGTACCAATCGCTGCCAACTCGTCTTCAGCCTGAATAATGCAATAATTGCTTTTGCCGGTTCTGCTATCCTTCCTCAATCTTTTGCAAAAGTTGCTAAACGCATCTAAGAGAGATGTAGATGGCGTAATTGGATACCAACTCCCAACTGTAGCACCCGCATAAACACAGCCAAGTGCAGCTGCGGTATTGCCATCAATCATAATCCTTTCGGTCACGGGCTTGCGAGCCTCAACTCGGAAGTCTAAGGGGCATTCAAAATGACTTACTGCATAATCATGACCTAATTCAATAGCCCTAGCATTAGAATCTATTAAATCGTGTTTGTCACCAAAGGTCTCTCTCAATAAGCCATGGACTACGTCCATATCGAGATCGAGCAACGCAACAATAGCCCCCACATAAGCAATATTCTTCATTAGTATGCGAGCTCTTGAGCCGACGAAAGCTTCGTTACACATTCTTGACAATGGAATTGGTAGTACTTGTATGTCTGAGCGTTGATGCAACTCCTTTCTGGGCCATGTGGAATCATAAATAAATGCACCTCCTGGAGTTAATTCTGCTAAATCCTCCTCATATGTTTGTGCATTCATTGCGACTACAATGTCAGTGAGGCCTGAACGCGCTAAATAACCATCCTCTGTTACACGAATCTCATACCACGTGGGTAAGCCTTGTATATTTGAAGGGAAGTAATTCTTGCCAAGCACAGGAACCCCCATTCGAAATATGGCCTTCATAAGGAGTGCGTTTGCACTAGCAGAGCCAGTTCCATTAACCGTCGCAATACGAATAACGAAATCGTTTACCCGGCTTTTCGTGGCCATGCATCTTTCTCGTCTAGCGCGTAGGGAATTAGAAGAGTAGATTTTCTCATATCCCACGCACCTGTTGGACATCTCTCCGCGCATAATGAGCAATGGACACAAAGATTTTCATCTTTGACCATAACTCGACCGGTTTGCGGAAGATCACTTGATACAAAGAGTAGTTGCTCCTTATCGTAAGCTGGAATTGTTAACGATGCGCGTAGGGCATCTTCTTCTTTATTGCTCGTAATGGTGAGGCATTGCACAGGACAAACATCAATGCAAGCGTCACACTCTATACAAAGTTTTTCACTAAACACTGTCTGGATGTCACAGTTTAGGCAGCGCTCAATTTCGACCGCAGCCTGGTCACTAGAAAATCCCATTTCTACTTCGATATTCAATTCATCAAATCTTTTTTGTAGATCCACATGGCGCATTTCCCGACGCTGCGATGGATCAAAATCATTGCTAAAACTCCATTCATGGATGCTCATTTTTGTACTTGCAAGATTCATACCAACAGGCAGCCGGTCTTTGATATCACGACCTTCGCAATAATTATGAATGGATATTGCTGCCTGATGCCCATGCTCGACAGCCCATATAATATTCTCTGGACCAAAGGCAGCATCTCCACCAAAAAATAGTCCTTCATATGTCGACTGGTAGGTTTGTCGATCAATAATCGGCACATCCCACCGATCAAATTCAATTCCAATATCTCGTTCAATCCACTCAAATGAATTTTCCTGTCCAATAGCCAATATCACGTCATCGCACGGGAGAAATTTCTCTCCAATCACTCTCGAGACAAGATTACCACTAGCGTCTTCATCATAATTCAGCTGGTCAAACGTCATTCCAATAAGTCGCTCATTTTCGACTACAAACTCTTTTGGTGAATGGTTCACAACGATTTCGATTTGCTCTTCTTCTGCATCCTCTAACTCCCATGGTGACGCCTTAAAATACCCGCGTGGCTTCCTCGCAATCACCTTCACATTGCTACCACCTAAACGCTTTGAGGTACGGCAACAGTCCATTGCTGTATTCCCAACACCTATAATCAAAACATTCGATCCTATATCCTGCGTATGTTTGAAAGCGACAGACTCCAACCATTCAATTCCAATATGGATGCGCTCACTCTCATTGCGTCCGGGCAAATTAAGGTCTTTACCGCGCGGCGCACCTGTTCCGACAAAAACAGCATCAAAGCTTCCGTCAAGTAAAGCTTTGATGCTATCTACTCTTTGGCCTAACCGTAGATCGACACCCATCTCTAAAATCATGTCAATCTCATCATTGAGCACAGTTTCTGGGAGTCTAAATGCAGGTATGTTCGTCCGCATCAAACCACCAGTCTTGTCAAATTGTTCGAAAATGACTACCTCGTAGCCCAATGGTAATAAGTCATTGGCCACGGTTAAAGATGCACAGCCAGCACCGATACAGGCGATACGCTTACCATTTTTCTGCTTCGGGACCACTGGTAAATAGGGGCGAATATCTCCAGCAAGATCCGCAGCAACTCGCTTTAATCTGCAAATCGCCACAGGCTTCTCTTCGACACGACCCCTTCTACAAGCTGGCTCACATGGTCGATCGCAAACACGACCTAAAACGCCAGGAAAAACATTTGATAACCTATTCAGAAGATATGAATCACGGTATCTCCCCTGAGCAATTAGTCTTATATATTCGGGAACATCTGTATGTGCGGGGCACGCCCACTGACAGTCAACCACTCGGTGATAATAACTAGGATCTGAGGTATCTGTTGGATTCATCAGAAAAGGATTAGTGAACTGACATCAATATTAAACAGTATCTCTAAATGACAAAAGCCAACAAGACTAATGCGCATGAGACAAGGTAACAAATGTCGGACGAAGAAAAATTAGCATTAAGCTATTCTTGCACAATAAAACAACGCTCATTGACGGCTTACCTTAGTTAAATTTCTGTACCAGTCGTAAGAAGACTTTATCGAGCCTGCATTCCTGCCCCCGCCATATTAGGGAAAGCAATTTAGTTCGTGTTGTAAGGTATACAGTATTCGAATGCCCTGTCTTTTTGGTCTCAAGCGATCGAAGGTCAAGATAGGCGTCCAAACGCCCGACCAATCCCTCGATCAATACTCTGAACGAAAGTCAGGCATCCCAGCTAAACCATTAAATAGATCTTCCATATATCAATGAAACTTATTGTACCTATAATTACTTCTATTGTGCACTCTAAATCGCCTAAATTTGTGCAAAATAGTTCAAGACAACATTAGGTGGTGGACGACCAGGACATCTTGCCCACTCAGTAATCAAGTGATTGGGGAGAAGCTATCAGCCACCTGTGACCACGCCAGCTGACCAAGCACAACAATAGTAAAAATACTACTAAAATTGCGAAGAAAATCGATGGTAATCCAAAATAATCTGCGATTAATCCCTCGATGGCTGGTGCTGCCATAAAGGCGCCATAGGCCGAAACAGACACAATAGAAATGCCAACAGGAGTTGCAACATCCGGATTCTTCCCCGCCTGGCTAAAAGCAATCGGAACCATATTTGACACTCCGAGTCCCGCCAAAGCAAAACTAACCATAGATAACCAGAAGCTTTGATATGTGAATAGTAGATAGCATGCAAATATCACTAATAGAAGCTGTATTAGGAGAAACTTTCGGACACCCAGATATTCGCCAAGTCGATCACCTGCAAATCGGCCAACGACCATGAGGATATTAAATATGACGACACCAAGCCCAATTTTAAGACCATTGACATCCACTAAATCTGTCATATATAGAGCACCCCATGAATCCACAGCTCCTTCCATCAGCGACGACGAAATAGAGACTACACATACGAACATAATTGCAGCGGGCCATAAGAAGAATATTGATGGATGAGTATTTAACTTGTTAGGCGCTCGACTATGGCTAGGAAGATTGTGCGCAAAAACTATGGTTAGCAACCAGAGACTACCCGCTATCCCAACAAAATTGGCTGTTAGGCTAACATCAAATTCCACCATAATGCTGGAAGATAATGAACCCACCAATATACCGAGACTAAAAAACCCATGGAACCTAGACATCATGGGCTTGCCAAATATAGTTTCAAAATCAGATGCTTGAGCGTTCATAGCGACTTCAGTAAGACCTATTGCTAGGCCGCATGCAAAACTCAGCACTACTAACATACTTAAGCTATTTACGAATGACACTCCAGCAAAGGTGAGCGCCAATAACCATGCCGAATTAGATATTGCTTTGCCAAAGCCAAGATGATTTATGAGCCTGCTTGAAACTACCATCATAGTTACTGCACCTGCAGCAAATGCCATTCCGACAACACCCATACCCGTGTAACTCGCATCGACCAATGCCCTCACATCAGGTAGTCGAATTGCCCAAGTCCCATAGTAGACTGCCACAGAAAAGAAGATCATCTGACATGAAAGTACACCACGGTCCATTAATTACCAATCCTCAGGTTAACTAGCACGTACTTACTGCTACGTATCAGGCGACACTATAATACTATGAACTAACAACTGTAACCAAATTCACCCAACCCTTGGTGTCGTTTTTAATTCAACGCCCTCTAAACGCGAAAGGTATCTTGTAAGTGAGTTCGGTGTATCATTAACCGAGATGTAGAGCTACATTTACCGCTCTTACCGACTATTTGATAGTAATTGGAAAATGAATGCGCAGTCGCCGATATCAATACTAAGAATAAGAGCATAGTTCAATTTATATCCATCGTTAAATTTCTAGCATAAAACCTTAACAAACTATAACCATGAATTACTAACATGCAAGATCAAAAACTCGCTATCGTGACAGGCGCTGGTACCGGTGTAGGGCAAGCCTGCGCACTAGCTCTTTCTAAAGAAAATTATCTAGTTGTTCTTCTTGGTAGACGTATTCAAAAATTGGATGAAACAGCTGCTAAAATCAGCTCCGTTGGCGGCAGTGCTGTTGCTATAGCAATGGACACCACTAATCCAGAAGAAGTAACTGGGATATTCGAGGAAACCGCTTCTCGGCACGGGAGAATTGACCTTCTATTTAATAATGCTGGGGTAAATACCCCTGCAACTGCACTAGAAGATTTGTCGTATAAAGATTGGCAATATGTAATCGACGTTAATCTAACAGGTAGTTTTTTATGCACCCAAGCAGCCTTTAGGCTAATGAAAGCACAAAAACCGATGGGTGGCCGAATAATTAACAATGGCTCTGTCTCTGCTCAAGCTCCTCGTCCCGACTCAATTGCGTATACAGCCACAAAGCACGCAATGAATGGCTTGACCCGATCAACTGCACTGGATGGTCGACAATACAACATAGCCTGTGGGCAAATCGACATTGGGAATACTGCGACCAAAATGACATCAAGGATGGAATCAGGAGTAAAACAACCCAATGGAAATATTGAAATAGAACCCACCATGGATGTTACAAATGTCGCTGCAGCTGTCGTTTATATGGCTAATCTACCCCTAAATACTAACGTTTTAGCTATGACTGTAATGGCAACAGCAATGCCGCTAGTTGGACGCGGTTAGGAGACAATAGCCTAGATACCTACTACAACGACTATCGACTGAAGCAGAACAATGAAGACTTTTTGTAAGAAACTTAATCGAGAGACCTTGGATGAATCGATTAAACAGCTATCCTTACAGAAGTCAATTGCTATTCCGTGCCTTGATGAAAAAGAGCGCTTATCGTTTATTGCAGCAGCGGATTCACTAAACTACCGTCCGGCGAAGTCAATCACAGGAAGCCCGAATGCGCCTGTATACCAAGACTTTGAGTTGTGCTATGACCTCCCACCGACAAACATCTTCTGGAATCTTGCCTGTTTCCTCGAATCGTATGTTCGTCGTACGCTAAAAAATCTAGATATAGTCCGCCATAGCAATTTTCGATTTAACGATCTGATTGTTCAACGATACCTCCCCGGTTGTGCTGGTATCACGCCACATAGAGACCACTTAAAATACGAAATATTAGTAGCGATCATTGTGCTAAGCGGAGATGGTAATTTTATCGTCTGCGATGATCGAGCCGGCGCGGGAAGCGAAATAATAAAGGCCCTGCCTGGCGATCTTCTTTTAATGCTGGCTCCAGGATTACCATCATCGGAGATACGCCCCTTTCACTACGTTAGCGGCATCTCCAAGACAAGAAGAACCGTAGGTTTACGCTATGATTCACATGCATGATTACAGCTAATATAATAAAAACTCTACGATCCAACTGAATGGGCCGACGGCTTATGTCTATTATTCAGTTCAAACTTACCAAATAATGCAAGCAATGCAGGTAAACAAAAGAGGCATGCCGCCAACGAGAGAATTACCATCGCGATCATAACTTTGCTGAACATCGTAAACATTGGCATTATCGATAGCATCAATATGCTAAATCCTAATATATCTGTGATACCGCTGGCAAAAAGAGCAACACCAGTATGGCCCATCATCTTGCGAATCCACAGTTCAAGTCCGTCGGAAGGATAACGCAAGCGATGCTCTCTAATGCCTTGGGTCACATGAATAGCGAAATCAAGACCAAGTCCAATTGCAAGAGAAGCTACCTGCAACGTGACTAGATTCAGACTGGCTCCAAATAGATTCATCCCTGCATTGAGCCAGATCGATACCGCAACCACTGGCAAAATTGTCAGCACTGCCAATCTCAGATCACGCAGGACAATAAGCAGCACGATAAAACACGCGATAATTGCTATATAGATACTAGATTGAAATGATTCAGTCATAGCATTAACATAAACAAACCGTCGAAACGAGTTACCAGTTGGCGTTACCTTAATATCCACACCCGAATTGACATACTGAGCAACAACGTCATTAAGCTCTTTCTCAAACTCCGTCATCCACACCCAATCCTCAGCTCTCTCTATTTTTATCGGCAGAGTCAGCATTGAAATGTTGCCGCTTATTGGATCGATCTTTGCTACCGACTGCACAGTTCTTGCGGAAACAAATGCCCGCGGATTCAACGGATCATGGGTTCCTCTTGCATGAATATCTTTAAGCACTTCGCGAAGTTCTAGATCATTCATCGGCAGTGCGCTTGCCGTGTCGATTTGTGTTGGAGCGAATCCCTCGCCACCACTTGCGACTAACCTCATCTGCCAGCGAACCATATCAATAACCGTGGCATCGCCGTACGTCCAGTTCCTCCGGCGAACTTCGTTCATTAACTTATCCAATACTTCAAACTGAGCAAAGGTAGCGAGGCCTCCTTCACTCTTAGCCTCAATAAGAATAGTCCCTGGCTCTCCTTTGTTTGACTCATCAAATAATGAATGATGGATATCAATAGAGCGCACCATTCGAGAATCAGAGTCAAGATAATCATGCACATCAAAGTCGGTGTCAGGTTGGCCAATAACCAATGCTGCTGCCGTAATAACTAACAAAGTGACGGCAAACGGCCAAGGCCGTCGTACCTGAAGACCTCCAAACATGTACATACGGCTTGCAAGCCATCGTTGAGGCTCCGGATTACCGATACGCATGCCAGAGCGCATCACAACGGTAAACACACCGAGCAGCAAATATCCTTCAAGGATATAGACTACAGCAAGACGCCCCCATTCTGCTAAATCAGGTATTGGAGAAAATGCAGCGGTACCAAATGCAATCATAGTTGTAACTGTAGCCAACCCTAATGCTGGCCGAAGTTGCCGGATCGTCTCCCAACAATTTTCAAGGCGAACCAATTCACTCTCCGTAGATCTTGTAACGAGTCGTCTCCACCGGTGAAGAGTATGGAATGAAAAATCTATACCAAGAGCAAGCAATAGGATTGGCAGCATTGAGGAAATCTGAGTTGCTGGATAACCCAGCCAGGCTTGGGTGCCAAACATCCATACCATTAGAAGACCCAGACCCATCGCCGCCGTTAAGACATCGCGCCAATCTCTGAAAAAAATGATGAACACAACTATCATCAGTAAAAATGACACACCAACTAGAGGGAGAGTTTGCTGCACTTCATTTTCTATTTCGCTATCAAGCGCCAGAAATGACCAGACATGGACTGCTTCGCCCGTATCAATCATTGGTACGGCATAAGTTTGATCTATAGCAGTTTCCCAAAGCTCAAAGAAGGGCTTCTCACCACCGGGGGATTTCGAGTACTCGCCCGTTGGTCCATATAAGGTCTCAGTGTTGCCAATACCAAGAATATAGAATGCGCTAGCGTACCAAGCTCCATCTGGGAGCTGCTTAAGCCCTGATACAAAGTTTGTATAGGGTCGCTGACCTTCTGACGATTCAATGCTAAACAATTTGGTCAGCAGGTTAGTTAAGTCGTTCTTTGTCGCACTATCGAAATCAGGGCCATCCCACCCTATTTGCTGACTTAATGGCGACTGCTGATTCATAATTAGTCGTACCGTCTCTGCCATGCCCCATGGGCCTCTAACAGGACGCTGTACCATCCAGTTATACTGATCAACAAAATGTTGGCTAATATTGTTGTCCTCCATCACTGCATCATGACGGCTTGCTAATTCACGCAGGACTTCAAGCGCAAGGACATTGCCTTGTCCTAGATCACCCCCAACTTCAAGACTAGGGCCGACAAACAGTGGGACATCACGACCGACCGGAGGCATTAGAGACTCAATACGGGAACCGGCATCCCATGCTGGATCACCCTCCAGTGTGAAAGCAGCCCGACTTTGGCCCTGTGGGCCAAATGCAATTCCATAAACTAGGATGATTGTTGCGATTCCAAATAACCCCAACGTAAAGTATCGCAGTCGGCGTAGCTTAGTAAGCTGTTGCATAAGTAGAGAATGGCCAGGAAAGTATAATTAGTTCGATACTATAGATGTAATTATGGCAATTGAACAATCAAAGCTACGTGAAACATTCCTGGGAAGATGTTCACTGTAAAATAAATATAGTTCAGTTGACTTGCTCAGCTTCGTTCAGTGTTATAACTAGACAAACTTCCACAGAAATGCCAACACAAGAATCAGGGAAGTAAGATGCCTGTATCCCGAAGCTACTTGTAATGATAGATCTCTCTGGCCATTTCACTTGATATGAACCCATCTAACACATCTTGTGCGATAGCCTTTCGATCACGGTCTTTTGGGTCGCCGTATCCACCACCCCCAGCAGTAGACACGATTACCCGATCTCCCTTTTTTACTGCCACCCTCTTGGTGCTCATTCTTATTTCATTGTCTGTCCCAGGAAAAGCAACAATCGTGTTGGCCTCGGGCTCATGACCACCATTTAGAGCCCATGGCCGTGACTTAGACTTCTTCATCACTGTCAGAAATTCTCCCTCACTCACAAATTTAATATCTCTTGTCAGGCCTAAGCCACCACGGTACTTTCCCGCACCTCCTGAGTCAGTTCTTAGCTCCACTTTTTCAAAGAACATGGCTGTATTTGGCTCCAGCACCTCAATTGGCGTGTTTCTACAAATACTTTCTGACAAATGTATTAGACCACTGGATCCATCATTTGTAGCTGATGCACCCCAACCGATAGAATCATTATTGCTTAACGCAAAAAACTTACCCGTATCAGGATGCTTGCCAAGCATCATAAATCCGGGGACATCACCCCCCGACGATGCTGACAATCGATCCGGTATAGCCAATGCTAAAGCTTTGAACAACAACTCGAGAGCAACGATTCCTGTCCACAGTGTAAACGTAGGAGCCGGATAAACTGCGTGAAATAGATTTCCAGGCTCTGCCCTAACCTCAAGCGCTCTAGAATGCCCAGCATTTGATGGTTCGTTAGGCGTAGTCAGGGCCTTTAAAACAACCTTGCACATTGCGAGTGTTGTCCCAAACGGCATGTTAACTGGTCCTTTTTGCGTTCCTGCAGAACCCGCAAAATCAACGATAAACTTGTCATCCTCAATAGTAATCGCTGCCTTTATCTCGATTGATTCACCACTTATACCATCATCATCAATGATGTCGGATGCTGACCACGTCCCCTTAGGCAACTGTGATAATGATTTTAATGTTGCTCTTTCTGCAGACACGAGAATACGATCAATAGACTGATCAACAACATCGCGTCCAAACTTCCTTAGAACCTCTTGCATTCGTCGCTCACCAGTTCGAATGCTTGAAACCATCGCGTTGAAATCTCCAACTACAACATCAGGCATTCGTGAATTGAAGCGAATTAACTCGATTAGCTCACGGTCAACAACTCGCCTCTTAATTAGTTTAGTCCCCGGGAAGATGAGACCCTCCTGATGCATGTCTGTCGAATCCAAAACATATCCAGGGTCTTTCGCGCCAAGATCCATCCAATGAGCTCGCACCAACAAATAACCAAAAAGAATACCTGAATCATCAAATACTGGTGCGGTGAGAGTAGCATCATAGGAATGCGCAGCATTCCAATATGGATAATTAGAAATGAGAACATCTCCGTCTTCAAATCCATCCTCTCCAATATAATCGACGAGCTTAACAATACTGAAATCATTTGCACCTAGAAAACTAGTTAGTCCTGGCCCTTCAGCAATAAGATCCAGGTTGCGATCATAAACAGAGATTCCGAAATCAAGCACTTCATAGATGACTGGATTGCAAGCAGTCCGAATTAACGTTACACGCATCTCCTGCGCAACTGAAATTAGATAGTTGCGAATAACTTCAACGAGCGAACCATCAATCTTTGATTCTTGCATTTAAACACCTGTAGAAATGAGTAAGTTACCATACTGATCAACAACAAGGCTTTGATTGGAATGGATAACAGTTACGGACGTTCCCTCGTCGATTAAAGCAGGGCCATTGATCGATGTGCCCGCACCAAGATGGTTTCTGTCATACATCACGAACTCTACTAGTTCTCTTGACATGAAGCAAAATGCATTCCGACTGCCTACTACAGCAGTATGGTCATCTGCTAATGGAGAGATCTGTGGAAGTTGCGGTCGGTCAAATGTACCAATTCCTCTGATACGTAGGTTTAAAACCTGTATTGGTGCGTCCATTGTATGACCGTAGCGCTTTTCATGCTCGCTCGAGAAAACATCATGAATCGATGAGAAATCAATTGGCCGACCAACACTAATCGCCAAGGCATGTTCCTGGCCGAGATAGCGAAGCTCCAATTGACGGACAAGTGTTGCTTGATCCTGCTCTACTCCCTGAGCAATTAACGAAGCAAGCGCTTCTTCTTCCAACGTCTTAAACATCGATTCGAGCTCTGTAACCTCGATATCATCCAGCAAGCGGATCATTGTTAATGCATAATCATCAACGACATCTGCACTCAACATTCCCCAAGCAGAGAATCCACTTGGGGCGACTGGAATAATTACGCTGGAGATTTCAAGCTCATGTGCTACAAGAGGAGCTAACATTGGACCAGCCCCACCGAATCCCAATAGTGTTGCCGTGGCGGGATCACGCCCTCTTTCAACTGTAATTTGCCTCACAGCTCCCACAGTTTTAGCTAGCAGGATGTCGAATATGCCAGAGGCTGCACGTATCTCTGATATGCCCAGAGGCTCTGCCAGTTTTGTTTTGATTCCGAGACTTGCGGACGTTGCATCTAATTCCATATCACCACCAAGGAATCGCACAGGATCAATGTATCCCAGATGAACAGCAGCATCGGTCACCGTCGGTAATAACCCACCTCGGCCGTAACAAATCGGGCCGGGTTCTGCACCGGCGCTATGTGGGCCCACCTTAAGGATATCTTCTTCTATCCATGCTATAGATCCTCCGCCAGCCCCAATGGAGCGAATATCATATACGGGAATCAATAGTGGGTGATTTTCTAGGGTAGCCTC
>MDTE01081023.1_pt1 | contig 39948 bp, 36 predicted proteins | sample 811231 | NCBI WGS metagenome assembly MDTE01 (sample SAMN05326651, study PRJNA326480) | marine metagenome | isolation source: seawater | place: Indian Ocean: Red Sea | collected 2010
CAGACTTCCACTTATCAGACTTCCACTTATCAGACTTCCACTTATCAGACTTCCACTTATCAGACTTCCACTTATCAGACTTCCACTTATCAACTCATCGGTAGTTTTATCAATAGTAGTGTTTTCACATGATAACTCTTCAGTAGTTAGGCACTCACATGGATTGAAATAATAATCATTATGTGCGATTCTAATATATGGACTATAAATTGTATTCGTATCTTTTGAAAAAAATGAAATCTTGCCCTCGGAGGAAACAGTCTCATCTTTAAACTTTACAAGAATGCCATTATTTTCAATCTTACCAGTTATCCACTTTTCTACTATTTTTGTTATATTAACCGATACATCCGAGGTGCGTCTACCAAACTCATACTCACATACAAGTTCTTCACTTAACCCATGTTCATTCTCAACATAACGAATTATATCCCCACCCGGTTCTTCCCATAGAAGTGATTTATCATGTCTAGAATTCCATGTTACCCCAGTATATGTAGTGTTTACGTCATAACGTCTGCCCGGACCTTCCGTCCACCGACTCGCGACTGGAAATATCTGCAAATGACTTTTATACAACAACTCAGTTGACTCGGTTATTTTTAAATTCAAAAAATATTCTGCATCGGTTAGCACTTCTTGAGATATACCAGAGTCATCAAAATCGAATTGCATAACAAATCTTGATACATGATGTCCGACATTCTCATCATATATGTTTTCAACATCCAATACCTCATCAAACCCCATATTGACATTCATAACACTTTTGTGTCTGGATATTCCAGAATCTGCGGTTGGATATAAAAACACATTCACTACACCACCCTCCCCACAATATCTCTAGATGGAAACTTCAATTCAAATATGGATGGGTCCATTGATGGATATATAACTTTATTAAATGTGGCAGATTTTATATCATATACGTTTGATGAATAATTTCCGTCCTCAATTGTCTTATTATACACTCGCAGATTAGTAACCGACTTAACCCCATGAATTCGTGCAATCTCCAATTCAAGGTCACCCATTTCTATTGGTTGTGAAATTTGCCACTTATCAATGTCAAAGAAATTTTTAACTGCAAGTATTGCATTCGATAAAACTTCTATCTTGTTATAGTTTTGAAAAACCGAAATCTCAAGGTCGACTCCAATATTTATAATGAACGCATTTGTTATGTTTACCCCATCAGTGAGCATTTTATATTGTCCCAAATATGTTCTAAGATTCTTCAATATCAATTCATTTGGAGACACCAAGTGCTTATTTTTATCATAACTAAGCACATACATATTAACCGCAAATGGATTATTAATCTCTCCGTATACCTGTGTTAACCCACTTGGACTTACCTTTGGTACTTGCTCGTCAAGAGATTTTATCAATGATAGTTGCGTCATGGAGTCCAAGATTCCATCGGGTGTTACAAATGCCTTTGCAACACTTCCGAACTTGTTCGGCATAGAATATGCACGAACAACATAATCTTCCCGTGTTACTGCACGATTCTGTGCGGAAAAATATGCAAGAGAATTCAGTCGTATCTCATCAGTTGACTCTGCATTTTTTCCACCAAGTGCAGGGTTTGGATTGTTAACCCGAACACTTCCACGGATCGTGCTTAAAATTGTAGATTCTTGTGCAGTTAGGTACTCACTCTGATCTTCAAAATTTATAAGTGATATGTTGTTCAATGTGTTGGATGATATATTTGAAGAAATACCACCACCGACATAATATTGCACAGTTAATGTTGTATTTGACGGTGCCTCACCATAACTCTTGGTTTTTAAAAAATTGGATGGGTCATATGCCACTTCAAAACTTTGTTGTGTACTGAGTAATCGTCCTACGTTATTTAGATTTGGTATGATTACCTCATCGTCCATCTTATCCGTCCCTGCACCGAATTCAATTGTTACCGTGTTGTCAGAATTTACTCTTGTGGTGTATCGTCTAGATGTTCGTATTAATCGTAACACATACGGAGTCGTTTCTGAAAACTTGCTGTAAAATGGATTTGTTGCATCCGTGTTCTGCTCTTCCGTAAATACGGTATCTTGTGCGAGGTTTGGTACATGATAATATTGATTTCCACTTGAATCTTTAATTGAAACAATCTCAAGTACATTTGGTTCTATCAACTCTATTTCAAAAAATGGTTCTGGAGCACCAACGGAAATCTCCCGAGTCTTCAGCGTACCTGCCGATGCCATTGTCGTTTTCTTTAATAGATAAAATGTTGGTTCCTGCGTTACAGGATCACGGTCAAACACAGAAACGTTTGTTGGGTTTGTTTCCGAGTCTTCCGTAAAATTAACCGAATCAATTGTTCTAAATACAATTGGTGTTGCATCGGACGAAGTCACTTCCATTCCAGCAGATATATTTAAAGCATACTTATAGTCTGGTTCTATCTCCCCTGTTGTGGAATTTGTCTTTGCAGGTACTAGTTGATATACCTCAAGTTCCGTAGATGCGGATGTAACAGGTTGTGGTGAATACCCAAGATAGTTTGCAAGTGTCACGACGTTCTTGCGTTCTTCGGCGTGTTGTATAAACCCCTCTTTAAACTGATAATCTATGTAATACGACAATACGTCACCGACATAACTTGCCATTTCAATAAACATCATACCAGTCGAGTTTTCACTAAAATCCTTGTATGTCTGTGGGAAGTATGACTTCGCATAGTTTATCAAATTTTGTCGAAACGCATTAAAATCCTTACCGAGATAGTTTATATCTCTCGATGTAGTTTTAACTGGGTTATCTAATCCATCTGCCATATCATACCTCCAGTGTTAAAATTTGCTCAGAGTTTGGAATGCTTGATATTGAAAACCCAATATTCAATGTTGCGGTACTTGGTGTATTTATCAAATCACGTTCAACCGTAACATATGTTATTATTACCTCCGGCATCCATATTGCGGTTGTTTCCCGTACAGCATCTTCAAACAAATCATCCATGTGGTCTGCCACATTCGGCTCAAACAACAATTCATGTAGGTCACTACCATATGTTGGCATGAGTGGACGTTCTCCCTTTGCAGTCATTAATAACATAGTCAAATTGTACCTTGCCCGTTCCATGTCAGAATGGGTTTGTAGAAAATATCCACCCGGACCCTTGGGGTACGGTAGTTGAATTCCAAGGGGTACTCTAGATTCAACCACTATACTCCACCTCCTACACCACGTTTCTTGTCAACCGCAGCCAACAATTCTGTGTAATTTTTCGTAAGTGCAGATGAAACTGAATCTGGTAATTGATCCATGTCCACTACATTTCCTTGTAAGTCTGTCATTTGTTCTTGTTCGTTTGCGTGGCCACCCACACGGGAACCCTCTTGTGGAATGCCCCCCGAGGTATTATTTAATATCTCGTTTATTGCCGAATTCTTTGAGTATTGAACCATAGGTGGTTTCTTTTTCTCCACACGCACCTCGGTGGAACTTTCGGTACTAAGGGCCCGTTTTGCTAACTCAACGGGATCCGTCACTCTTGATTTTTTCTTTGGTGCAGTTGGTGTTTGAATTTCCGACAGACACTCCTTTACAATTGCAGGTAGAGATGTACGCAACTCCTTCCTCACCGCAAGTTGTATAATTTCCATTAACTCTTTTTTCTTCATAACTATTTAATTATTAACCTTTCTATCCAGATATAAATATTCTCTCACTTAATAATGTTGGCAATCTTGCACGTAAACTTGCCAATGAACCCTGTTGTGCGGGTCTTGACGTCGTAATATATGGGTCGTGGTGAACATGAGAAGACAACCAACCACATAAGTCAGACAACCACGCAGTCGTACAATCACCCTTAAGTGTAGGATGACATTGTGTTGTAAACAATCCCAAGTGTACACTTGGTGAAATTATAGATAAATGACTATCCGTTCGCATTACAATCCGTTCCTTTGCATCCAGTGTAATTTCATCGTCCGTTGTAACAAAAAACTTCTTCTTTGAAAATATACCTGTTTCCTGTGTCTTTGATGAAATCAATACCCTCTCCGAATTAATTATTATTTGATTCCCAACCAATGTTGGAAGTTGTTTGCCATAAATCGCATTTCCATCGGTTTTGGTCAATACCGACTTCTCAACCTTTTCCATTTCCTTATCAAATGTTTCGTCATGTTTTTTCTGGGCATCTGCAATTGCAGAATTCATCAATGGAGTATCTTTTAATGTATTTAGATCAGTCTCATCAAGAAGTGCCACCGCATTCAAGTCTGCCGACTCAAGGTGAGTTCCCTTTAACGACTCACGGGTTATCTCCTTACCACTCATATATGACGTAACTTTTGTCGCAGTTGATGAAACTGGAGTTACTACTGGATTTGAGGAACGTGTTCCAGATTTCGGAGGAACTACCTGTTGAGATGCGGGTAAGTCAACTCCACTGACCGACATATTTCCTGTGCTTGGTGATATTTTCGCCTCCGTTGCGTTTGCAAGTGGTCGTGGTTCTGTTCTATATGGTTCTTTTTCCGATTGTGATCCACCTAGCAATGCTTCCATACCAGTTAGTCCTTGTCCGGTGATTTGAGTGGATATGGATGTAGATGTAGTCTGTGCGGAAGGTGGTTGAGAAGTTGTGGGTGTTTCTTGTTTTCCAGAAAACATTGCAGAAAAGTCTGGAAAACTAGACGATAGTCCTGATGTAGATAATTGTTCTCGTTGGCCCGTGGGTTGTTTTTCTCTAAAAAGTCCAGTTAGTGGGTCAAACTTCAAATGTGCCTTTTCCGAACCTCCCTTCTGTAGTGCAAGGGTTGTTTGTCCGAACGACTTGGATGCTTCCTTGATAGCATCTACATCACCCGCAAGTGACCTATAATTCATATCAAAATCAGGATGATTTCTAGCATACGCATCGTATGTCCCGTCTTTAATAAAACCATCACCCAGTTGTTGTGTCAATACAGAATCACTTAAAAATTTATTAGACTCGTTGCGAAATGTATCGACCAGTGTTGATTTATGTTCCACCTGGTTTATCCAATCACACAAATCAAGCAAAAGATTATTTAAGTTAAACGAACCGAACGAACCAAAATTAAACTTCAAACCACGCAATCTATCAAACAGTGCCTTGAGCATAGCGAGCAGTGATAGGTCAATTCCAATTGACAATAACCAACCAAGTTTTTCTTCGGTATTTGAACCATAACCTCCACCGTGCTTTTTTCTCAGGGATGCACATAATGCCTTTAATCCAAACGATGCCAACTTAAATATCTTAAACATTGGACTATCATTTGATGAAATTCCCAAGTCACTCACTCCAGGAACATCAATACCCAGAGAGGTTGCGGCTGAGATTGCCCCTCCCACCGAAGAACCAAATAATGAATCCTTGCCGGATTTTCGTGCAGATGTAACCGAATTAACAATCCCACGTTCATACTCAGGATTCAATGAAAAATTACCAGATGCGATTGCCTTGGTAAACTTTTTTCGTTCGGAAGGCCTAGATGAGTTTGGTGTTCCAGGTGAACTTATAAACTTCTTAATAGATCCAGCACCCACACTTCCAAGTCGTTTTCCTATCTTTGCACCAATTGGACCACCCACCGCAGTTCCCATTGCAGCCCCAAGTGCTCCACCAAGATCATTGTTTTTAAGTGAACTTGTTATATCGGAATATGGGTTGAGTGGACCTGCAAGATCTCCAATTGCTCCGAGTTTATCAGACAGTTTCACATCTTCCTCATTTGGTGTTGCAACACCACCAAGGGACCCAAGTTTCTTATCAGAATCATCAATACTTTGAATTTTTTTCGATCCAATGATGGACCTGGAAAGTCCATACAACCCCCCAAATCCACCGAGTCGACATCCCAAACATCCATACCAAATATTATCATATGAATGATCAATTGTGGATAAAAATTCTGATTTTGTATTTCCCGATGTGATGTGAATAGAACTTCCATCTCGGTTTATATCTTCAAGAATATTATACTGATATTTAGTTTCATCTTCAGTTGTTATATGTTGCCGATTTCTAATCAGTATCATGGGATTTCCATAATTGCCCTCATATGATTCACCATGTCCCTTACCAGTACCCACATCAAAGGTAGGATCATCCACATAACAACCGAATCGAACACTACTACCAAATCTACTCTCTAGAATAGTATCCCCCTCATAGTGTTTTAATGGACGCACCTTGTTATTTGATTTGAAGTACTTTCCCAAAAAAGAACCATATACCCCAGATGCTGGAGATATATTTGACTTATTTCGTGCACCCACAAGGTTAGCACTTGATGAAGCAGTAACTCCATCATTCTTACCATACTTATGTTCATATCTAAAGTCTGCCGAATTATTTATAAAATTACGAGTATTCAATCTTCGTGTATAATACTTTGATCCCATATATTCCACCACAATCACAAGTTCATTTACAAGAGGATATTCAATCAACCCCGCCTCTAAAGGTATTATCCAATCAAGTTCGGACACCGGAACCGACTCTTGACTATTTATCTGACGTGCTTTGATCCGACCTGTCCACGAATAATCCAAGTGTTCCACGTCATTATATCCAGCTGGCCATTCATTGTTACTTACGTGTGGTGAGGTTTTTCCCTTCTTAAATATGGGGTGCGTTTCATCCCGTATAACATCAATTACAACCGCAGGTTCAAGTTCATAAAATAGGATTCCCTCCGGTTTCCTAGAATATATCTGACGTTGAGTCATCAACGTTTGTATTTCGAGGTCTCTGTCTTCAGACCTCTTATAGTATTTACTATGTGCCATCTTCGTTTATAGTATCTGTTATTTTTCCAAGTTTTTCAGTTATATCCGCATTCTCTAAGTGTTCGGTTATATCCTTGTCGGATTTATCGATATCCTCAAGTTCTTCTTGCATACTCTCATATAGTTGTTGCTTCTCAGCATCACTCAACATAAAATCTCCAGTTGAATCTGGTGACGACCCACCAGACATCAATCTCTGCAAAACCGCTGATAATTTAATTAATTGGTCATCATTCTTCACACTCACATCCAGATAGTCTTTTATCATGGGTGCTACCACCGTTGCACCACCCACATCCTTTATCATGGAATGTAGGTCCTTAATAATTTGATTTATCTGATCCTTCTTATGAGAAGAATTATTATATATGTCACGTACTAACGATGAGAAAGTCTTTCCCTCGAAAATTTCTATGTCTTTTTCCATAAATTATAAATATAGACATATATATTTTTTTCCAAGTTTGCATTACTTATGTAAGTCCATGTCAATATAACCATTTTTTCTGTATTGGACTTGTATATTCTTCTGAGTGTCCTTCATCTTATTTATGACTTTGGTTATATTTTGTGTCTTGCAATTTGTCATTTCACGAATGTACAGATACAATGCCTTTTTGTTAAAATTCTCAATTGAAGAGCATTTCCTAAAAATCTCCACAACCGCAGACGCAATCTTAAATTCAGTTTCTTTCTTGAATATCTTCTCCAAGTTTGCATCCCAAAATTCAATCATCAATTCCAAAAACTCTTCTAGTTCACGTTTCCGTGTTTCCGTTTTTGGAAATATTGTCAATTCCTTGTGATCATATACAACTTCATCATCATCTACACTCGTATGACGTTTAAATTTTTTATAGTTTCCGTTATTATACAATATTAAAAAGTTTTTTGCTATAATGCTAAAATAGGAAAATGCTTTTCCGTTTTCTTGTTTATATTTGTGCATATTACTGACAAGATTGCTGACAACTTCTTTTTGCACTTCTTCGTGACTGCATTGGAAATATGAAAATTTAAATGTATTTAATATATTCTCCGCAAGTTTTTCAAAGGGATATTTTATACCCTCGTTAAATATTTTGTTTCTTTCTGCGAGGTCGTCCGAAGCATTGTATAACACGATTGCATTTTCGGTGTCCTGTGTAAAATACATTTTGTTTTTTGGTGTCCGTTTCCTCCGTTTGCGTTTCATACCAGGTATGTTGCCACTCGTAGGTGGTTTGTCATTCGTAGATTTCGTTTTTTGCTTTGCCATTATTCGTCAGTTACCCTCTGTTTAAAACTATCTATTAGTTTTTTTATGTCAGTAAATATCACCCCCACCTCATCATCCTTTTCAAACATCTGATTTGCATCCAGTTTAGTTATATTGCTATGCATACTCTCAACCTCCTCCCTAGTTTCAACAATCCACCTCTCATATATTTTATTTTTAATATACAAATTCCTAATAATATACAACAACAATATAATAGATATTGACGTAATTCCTGCTAAAATATATACACCCATTATTGACATGGTTATTATTTAACACAAATTATGATATTATGTCAATGACAATAATTTCATTAATACCTAAAACCAATACATTTACACCCACGCACTATTATATATGTATGTTAAAATATTATTTTTTATTATCAGTATCGGTTGGAGTTTCTTGTATATGCTCATCTGCACCCACATTTCCTATAAAACTACCCGAGATGTAACCTGATACATATCTTGTCGATGCAGTTGTTGGTTTGTTCTCCTGGATTTTATTGTAATATTCCATAGTACTGCGTCTCCACGGTACAAAGTAAGGACCCATACTTTCCGGCACATCTGGTTCTTCGTTTACATCGTACATTGGTGTTGATATAACATTATCATCCTCATCCACTCTATCCACATACACAGGAGTCGGAGTTGGAGTTGGAGTTTCGGTTGGGGTTGGTGTAGGAGTCGGAGTTTCTTCTGGAGTTGGAGTCGGTGTTGGAGTTTCTTCAGGAGTTGGTGTTGGTGTTGGAGTTTCTTCTGGAGTTGGAGTCGGTGTTGGAGTTTCTTCTGGAGTTGGAGTCGGTGTTGGAGTTTCTTCAGGAGTTGGTGTTGGTGTTGGAGTTTCTTCTGGAGTTGGTGTAGGTGTTGGTGTTGAAACTGGAATACATTCACCCTGAATCATTGTCATATCAACTGACCAGTTGTTTTCATCATATGGTAATTCTGTTGCTGATTTTTCTCCGTGTATTGACCACGGATGTACATCATCGTATGTTGAGTTTGTTAGATGCCAACTGATTACCCACACACCATCTTCTGATGTCCAGTGAATCCATCGTTCGTTTCCCATTCCAATATATTCATTAGAGCAAGTTCCTTCACACCTACGAACCCACGCAGGTTTACCTTGCCATAACTTTGGATTGCCTTGATCGTCTATATCAAGTTGATATTCCCCTGAATATGAATATGTATCTTCTTGGCACGACACGCATATTTTATGTGCCGGTGTTGTTATATCTTCTTCAAAGTCTCCCTCGTTTTGAAACCTATCGGCAAAGGGGAGATTATCTATCCAATTTTTTTTTTCGGTAACTCTTCTCCGAGAGTCATTCTCCCACCTACCATAATGTTATATGCCAATACAAGTGCAACTGCAACTGGGTCAAAAACTAAAACGATAATGATGATGAACCACTTCACAACTTGGTCAACTGGGGTGTTAAACGACTCTGCAATAAATCTAAAACTTCCGATATCCGTGTCACGAATTGCTTCCTTCTCAGATAATATCTCTGCTTGGTTTTCTTTTATCTTGTCGTACTTATCTTCTATAATAGTTACATTATCCATATCATTTGTTGTATCACGAAGACCATTTACTTTTTCCACAAATTTATCGTATTCACTTGAAATCTGATCATCAATCTTTGCAAGAGCATCGTTATATGATTTTGTTGCGGAAGTTTCTTCTTCTGTTATTGCTGATAATGATTTTGCGATAGAATCTCGTTCTGGTTGTTGTGCCACTCTTAATTCTTCTATTTTCTTTTTGTTGTTACTAAATAACCCACCACCCTTTGATTCTAATTCACTTTTTGATTTATCCAACACCGCAAGACGATCCATTAATTGTTGTCTTCGGAGAGCTCTTGCTTCTGTGTCTGTTTTATTTCTATTAGCAAGTGCTTCTTGTCTTTTTCGTCCATCTGCAACATAATCGTCATAAATTTTTTGAAAACCTGCTATCGTTTCTGTTTTCTTGTCCTCAACCGTTTCACCTGTATTTTGTAACGTGGCAATCTCAGTTTCTATAACCCCAATCTCTTTGTTCAATGTTTCTATGTTATTTTCGTGCATCTCCACCCGAGACCTGGTGTCATCATACGCATCACTTAAAAATCCATAAATACCAAGGGAAGTTATTCCTATTAAAACAACAACTGCTATTGTGCAATACCATTTAAGCATTCGTGGGATTCTTTCCCAATAACGATATAAAAATGACGTCATTGCGAGTTTTCCGGCCTCCAAAACCCCTGCCATAACCATGGCTGCGATGGCCGCACCTGCGAATAACAAACCGATACCTCGCACCGAAAAGAACGCTGCCGTTCCTGCTACTGCGAGGGCTAATCCTCCTATAATTGCAGTAAATATCCTCATACTAATACATATCTCCTTCTTTCAGTTTACACCCTCGCAGTAATATGTATAAATATAATATAGTTATAAAAAAAGAGGGTAATTTTTTTACCCCCTTTTTATTTAAATATTTTTTTGTAAATATTATAGAATTTTTACCTTCTTTGTTTTTGTTTCCACAACAGTCTTTTTGGGAATCGCAACATTCAATATACCATTGTCAAACTTTGCCGATATTTTATCAACCTCAAGAGTCGTCTCATCAACCTTAAATGAACGTTTAAAGGACGATCTCTTCAATTCCTTATACACATATTTGACATCTGGATCCTCAAGTTCTGTTTTCTTATCACCCGAGATGGTCAACATTCCATCTTCATATTCAACAGATACATCTTCCCTAGCAAGACCAGCAATTTCTGCTTCGATACGAACTTCTGTCTTCGTGTCTGCTACATTTACTCTTGGATACGAGCTATTTCCAAAAAAATTTACTCCGAATTCTTGGCCGAAGTTTGGAAATGCTTGATTTACTACCTTATCAAACAACGAGTCGAATGGTGTTAAAAATTCGTCTCGCAACGATGGAACGTGTTTATTAAGTCCTGTTCCGTTGGACTTATTATATCCGTAGTTTTTCATTTTATTTTTTTCCTATGTTAGTTACGAACCCCGATTTGGGCATCCGTCGAACAACCTCAATTGAGCATTGCTCTTAAAATATAAATATAAACTAAATTGGGTTTTTATACACTATAGTAATTCCTTGGATTCCAAGAAATCACAATATTCAACCGTTGTTGCCATGTGGTCTGCCCAGTGTAAAATCTTTGGTAACAGTGTTTTAAGTTCTCCCCCCAATCTATAAGATTTCAAATAATGTGCGGAGGCCTCATCGTACATACCATCTGCCAACTTAATACCCAAATACTCCTTCTGTGTAATTGATATTCCAAAATGTTGCAATAAAAATATTGCCCTGTCCGGAACAGTCATGTTTTGAATATCCGGGTTAATCTTAAACATACTACCTTGATTTTTTCTATGCCAATCACTTTCCTCAGGTAGATAATAATCTCCTTCAAGATCACCCAACTTACCAAGATCGTGATTTAAGGCGGCAAACATAAGTTCTTCCTCCGTAAAGTCTACTTTACCTCCCATCTTAGTAAACAACAATGCCATGCCTTGACATGATCTACACACATTCATTACATGGTCAATATATCCACCCACATATGCGTTATGATAATGTACTTTGCCACTTGCAGGAGCAACCAGGGCCCGAAGTCCAAGGCAACCTGCGTCTGTTCCGTACATATGTAATAATTTTTCACGACGCTCACCGGTGTAGGTATCTGAAATGTATTGTATAAAGTTGGAATAATTCTCTTCCAATTGAGTTTCCGTATAATTTTTCATATATACAGACTATATTATATATTACTCGTCTCGTCAAGTAAAAATGTTCTCTAGGGTTGCAAGGAAAAATACATAATCTTCCTCCACCCATGTACACATCTGTGATTGGATTCTCGTATAAAATTCTAAGGGTTGTCTCTTAATTTCTGTGGAACTTACGCAAAAAACACCTGCCAGTGAATATTTTGGTGACTTGCGGGGTACTAATTCAGTATAAAGTTCCACCCAATATTCATAGGGATGTTGACTTTTTGTGACATTTGCCATATGACCTTCACACAATCGCAACCTTGATTGTTCGGAGATCCATGTGAAATTTAAACATCCAGAGTCCAATATATCCAAAATTCGTTTTGTTGTAAATATACCAAACATCTTTGGTGTGTTGATGAACAATTCGGTTGAAAATACATACCCACCTTCCAAATTATCATAGTTGTTTATGATATATTCAATATAAGAAACCACATAATGGTCTTCACTTTTTAACAGATGTGTATACGGAGTTGTTGGAAATTTTGGTGTGGACTTTGTGGTGTGGTGTATGTGTGACATCTTCATCGGTTCAACTTTCTCCACATAATTAGGTATCCGTGATATATTTGCAGTTGTTTGTATTTCCTCTGTGATTGTGTGGTTTGTTTCAGGTGGTGGGTCTTCCTTAACTGTTGTGGTCTGTATATCATTATCATATTCGGATACGGATTCGTCTCCTGATAGATTCATGTATAATCTCTTATTGCGATTGACATATTGTCTGCTTGCGGGGGAGTGATGCATATGAAATCCAATCGTGTCCACATATGTTTTACGACACTCCACAAGACGATTGTGGACAAAATCCAAATCTTGGAATCCCCATCCATGAAAATCTTCATTCATCATACCACTTTTAATAAAAATGTCCCGTCTTACAATAAAACTATATTTCCCATCGGCACTGTTTGTTTCATATTTTTCACGTTCAATCAGAACATTTCCAGATTCCTGTAGTTCGTCTGTTTCCGTATCGTTTAGCATAACCACGTGGGAAAACGGTCTAATGAAATCGTAATCTTGGGATATAGATGCGATAATAAAACCATAGTCTGCATAAAAGTCTCCATCAACTATCCAAATATATTTTGAAGAAACTTGCGTTACTGCTTGGTTTATTATTTTTGACTTATTAAACACATCCCCTTCTATGTTTACCGCAAGATGTCGTACTTCAGTATATTTGTGCAAAAGTCGTTGTATATTTGTATTGGAACTAGTTTGCTCTGCAACAACAATTTCACACAAATCTAGTGTGTATATGGTGTGTAGTGCGTGACAAAAATTATTTAATCTATCACCACCCAGGTCATATACAGGAAATACAACACTCACCAAGTCTGTTTGCATGACAACTATCCACTCTGCAACACACCATACTCCTCGCAACACAATATCAAGTCCCAGACCTCGGGTGTCGATTCTCTCCAGTAGTGGTCGCAGGGTCCATCATGTTCCGGTGAGTCAAGTACCAACGCACATGGATTTCCATATCCATTGAACGGGAACGATGCTTTATATTGTTCCCAAAGTTCTGTCAGTTCAGCTGAAGAAGCACCGACAACGGTTGTTACCAAAACAGTGTTTGTGCTTGATGCAGGTTGTTCTTCTCCGCACGGACAATTACCACATATTTCACCATATTCACAACTCGGTGTAGGTGGTGGTGTCGGGGTTGGAGTTGGCGTCAGAGTTGGGGTTGAAGTAGGAGTCTGGGTTGGTGTTAAAGTCGGGGTTGGTGTTGGAGTAGGTGTCGGAGTGGGTGTTAAAGTCGGCGTAGGAGTCGGAGTAGGAGTAGGAGTCGGAGTAGGTGTCGGGGTTGGTGTTGGAGTCGGGGTTGGTGTTGGTGTAGGCGTAGGAGTCGGAGTAGGTGTCGGGGTTGGTGTTGGAGTCGGGGTTGGTGTTGGAGTCGGGGTTGGTGTTGGAGTCGGGGTTGGTGTTGGTGTAGGCGTAGGAGTAGGTGTCGGGGTAGGCGTAGGAGTTGGTGTCGGTGTATCACAACACGCATTCTCGTCCGTGGTTATTGTTTCATATGTTTCGTATTCCAATTCTCCATCTACTGGATGTAAATCACCACAAGATGTCCCATATGCTTCGGTAACTTTTAGTTCATATATGTCACTTTGGTGGTCTTCGGACTCACAATTTATCTCAATATCATAATATATAACTCCACCAGCAACTAACCACTGTGTTTCTGAACATTCTGACTGATTCCACCATGCCTCGTTATAGGGTGTCCATCCTGTACAGATTTCGGCATTCCCTAGCATATTAACCGCATTTGTCGGATTTTCAGGAGTACTTCCGAATGGATGTTTTATGATTTCCGCCTTTATATAAGAACAACGAATCTTACACCCGTCGTTCGTTATCTTAAACCTAAGAACTGAATCCATACATTCATATGATAAAGTTAAGTTGGGACAGTTTCCATAACTTCCTTGGCCGACCGGGAGGTGTTTTACCTCTCCAGATGTCCAGGGATATGGTGTGGAAATTCCAGACTCTACGAGTTTTTCATAATACGAGTTCATATCAGATATACTAATTGATTCCGATATATGTGTATATGCGGTGTGAATCGAAGAATCCACTTCAGTTAAACACCCATCTTCATTATAGTCTGAACAGGTATGTGTCGGAACTTTAGATGGAGTAGTTGACAACCACCCATGTTCTAGTGCCTTAAGTTCGGTGTATTTTGTGTTAAATGGTTCAAGTGTTTCTGGTTTACCTGCGTGGTCTGTCCATGCTCTATACAAACCACTATCGGTCACGTTTATGCCACCATCGCAGTTGTAATCACAATCACAACACTCGCACTCAGAATTATGTTGAAAATCACTCATCTAAAAAAGAACTCCATTTTACCTTTACATAATCAAGTCGTTTATGTCCAAACACATTAGTTGAACCAAACGCATATCCATCCGTATTAACTGCGGTTGTGTCATCACCAACATTTCCAAACTCTATGATCCGATTAACCGATGGTATGGTGAGGTCAACTCTATCCAAACTTCTGGACTCCTGATTTAATGATACGGTACCAGGGGACCGTATTAGTTTTGTATTTGATTCATTGGTGAAACTTATTGAATCCGTGGTGTCACTCGGTTTTATGTAAAACGATTGCGGTTCATCATCCGATGCAATCTTTTTAATTATCCATGTTTTTCCACGACAGGTAACATCAAACACCACCAGCTGGTCCTGAACATATGTATGTGGTGCATTTGTTGTAATCTTTACATAATGGCCGTCCGTGGAATTGGAAACCGCATCTCCATTGGATATTGATGGTGGTAATGTATCCGAACCATTCAATTTAATCGTAAAATCAGTTTCATCACACTCAACATTCTCATATACTTCCTCACCAATACTAACACTACATCCAGTAACAAATTTATCAACATCATCTTCTTTAATTTTAAATCTTGAACGATTTTTAAGTATGGTGTTTGAGGAGATTGCTTGTGTATTTTGACTTGTAAATTTTATTATATCATCATCTACCGAAATAATTTGTACAAGTTGGTGGTCTGAATTTATATTGACAAAGTCCCCAGATTTGAAATCGTATGCATCTGCGACTTGTATTTCGTGGACATCTCCGTTGCGACCATTATATGTAGATATTGTTGTTGTAATTATAGATATTTCACTTGAATTTTCCTGCAACTCTGTTGTTATCTCGTATATATCATATGAATTTTTTACAAAGGATGACCTCAATCCTGGGCAATCGCATTGTGTATATGACTCCTGTGTTTGAAAATATGCAGTCATATTCTCCTCACTTGGATCATATTCAGTTATTGCCGAATCCGCAGAGGCAAGGTTGATAACATCAGTAGAATCTGCCTCGGCATCTGCATATAATATATACTCACCCGTAGTTGCATTTACTTCTTCAACTGGGGCCGTGGCAACGTCGATGGTAATTATTGGAGCAAATTTTCCAGAACCTGCTAAGAAAAATTCCAACTGAACTCCATATTGTGTAGTATATGTGTGGGTGGGTGGTGGTGGGGGTGGAGGAGTCGGTGTAGGAGTTGGTGTCGGGGTCGGTGTAGGAGTTGGTGTCGGGGTCGGTGTAGGAGTCGGTGTAGGAGTCGGTGTAGGAGTTGGTGTCGGGGTCGGTGTTGGAGTTGGAGTCGGGGTCGGGGTAGGAGTAGGAGTCGGTGTAGGAGTCGGTGTAGGAGTTGGTGTCGGGGTCGGGGTAGGAGTAGGAGTCGGTGTAGGAGTTGGTGTCGGGGTCGGTGTTGGAGTTGGAGTCGGGGTCGGAGTTGGAGTCGGGGTCGGAGTCGGTGTGGAAGTCGGAGTCGGAGTTGGGGTAGGAGTCGGTGTGGAAGTCGGAGTCGGAGTTGGGGTAGGAGTCGGTGTCGGTGACTCGTTTTCACAACATATAACCAAACTCCACATATTATCTGGTTCTTCGTTCCAATAGTGATCACACACAGAGTCATATGATACATCGTCATGTGCAAGAGCACATGGATTTTCATATCCATCATACGAAGGAAAACTGGATATGTATTGTTGCCAAATTTCACCAAGTTCTGCTGGAGTTTTATTTTCCAATCCAATTACTTGAACTCCAGGCACTTCAGGTGGACTTTGTGGGTTACCACATTCACAATATTGATGGCAGAATTCACCATATTCACAGGATGGACTTGATGTCGGAGTCGGAGTTGGGGTAGGAGTATAAGTTGGGGTAGGAGTATGAGTCGGGGTAGGAGTATGAGTCGGGGTAGGAGTCGGGGTAGGAGTAGGAGTCGGACAACATTCTTCAATCTGCTCAACATACACTGAGGTTGAAAAGTCCAAATCTCCGTCAGTATCTTGGTGCATATTGTCACACGAATTTCCATATGCAGTCCATATTTCAACATTGGAGTCTTCATCAATGGATTCATGTTCATCATCAACACACTCAAATACATATGATATTTTACCACCCGATAACAACCACTCGTTTCCACACTCGTCTGTCCATAGTGATTCGTCACCCTTTTCGTCCGTCCACGACACTTCCGTAAATATGTGTTCATATAAAACATTATCATATACAAGTCTGAACTTGAAATACTTCAACATAACTTTAGGACACGTCGTATTCTCTACGATAAGTTTTAAATCACCTGTATTGTAGTCACATTCGGTTGTATATGTAAGTGCTATCTGACAATATGAATCACACATTGTTCGTGGCAAATGTTTAACTTCGGCATTACCCGTTGGAACTAAACCACGGAGAACAAGCAATCTATTATAATGATCATCAATTGCGGAAATTTTTGCAGGATCGGTGTTTGGATTATCACAAAATCGTACAGAACCTCCTGCCTGAGTGTATGCCCAATGAATCCAAGCATCTGTTTCTGTTAAACATCCAGACTCCGCATAGTCTGCACAGGTCATTCTGGGGATCTTACACGGTGGTGTAACTCCATTATACCCAAGTGCTTCGAATGCTTCCCGAAAGGTATCTATGTCGGTCGGTTGTCCAAGTTGAAACCACTCTATGTATATAATAGAATCTTGGTAATCAACTTTGCCGTCACAATTAAAATCGTCATCACAACACTCGCAATTTATGTCATGTTCATAATAACTCATGCCATATCCTCCTTGTTAATTGTGATATAATCAACCCGTTTACCATATGTAATGAGAATACGATTTCCCTGTGGATCAAGTTAAAATCCATTATTGTACGGCCAATATTCCGCATTCTCTAAATCAATCGCATCGTTTATTAAATCGTCATCATCATATAAAGCACCTGGTTTGTAAATAATTTCATCAACATTGTGGTCACGCACACTTGGTTGTGGTGGTGCAGCCATACTTCTGGGTCCAGTTGCCGGTCTTGGATACTCGTTGGATGCAACAACCTTCCAACCAGGACCACACTCCTCACATAGCATGGAAAATTCACCAGAGTCATCGGACGGTAAAACATATAATATCTTGCGGTCTTGTGTGTTTATCCATTGTATTGTCCATCGAAGGCCTTCGTGCCTACCATCGAAAACAATATATGTTCCGTTTGGTAAGAAGGGGTCTTGTGCACCTGGACCTGCTCCGTTCCACAGTGTTGGGAGATCTAGTTGAGAGTGTATTTGTATAAAACATGGTTTCGTTATATTCTTTACAAATGGGAACTTATATCGGTTCGGATGTAAATCTGGGTCGGATAGTTGTTCAAGTGAACGAGTCTGTTCAGTCTGTGTGGTATCATTAAAATCATGTGAAAATCCTAACTTGCTTTCTATATGGGAAAAGTCGTTTAGGTCTCCATCAATATGGATAATCCCACCGAGTCCATCCGTATCGTATGCTCCAGTAATCGTGAAGGTATGTGTAGTAACTTCATTCTTCTCAGTTACCTCAATCTCATCTCCTGCCATAAATTTTGTTGTTTCATTCTCGGTGGGGATTGCAGTACTCACTGCGAACTTGTTTCTGTTGTACATTATCGTTTCTCGGTTGCGACATTCCGGTCTGGCATTTCCTGCCATATCCGTACAAGCAAGATCATTTCCGTATCCAGTATCTGCATTTGTTGCTACGATTTCGTAATTGGTTTCGGTATCATCTCCGTCAACGTCACGCAACCTCCCTCGTATCATAACAAAATCCAGTGGATTGGTCGTAGATGTACTCTTTATATACACGTCATCACCGTCTTGGAAATATTTAGCATCATCATCGTGAATACGAATGCTATGTGTGTATTCAAGTGTTCCCGTGTCTTCTATGTCAGAACGAAGGATTCGTGCCTTACATACTATCAAACGAGTTTCATTTTTTCGTATTTCGGAATCCGTTGTTATGTATCTGAGGTGTGTTGAGTCAACCACATTGTCCAGTGCATAGTCATCGGCAGTTGCATTTGCATCATTATCAACCCAACCATCACTACTATACCCCACGATTATATCCGAATTATTTTCAACATCCCGTGTCACCTTTGCTAGATTTGGCAAAGTCGACAAGTGTTCAATATCTCCCCATACCCTATATGTATCCCCTAAATCCTCAACAGGGGGATTTCCGCGTATATCCACCTCTGCCTTGGGTGGAAATTTATCCGAATCATATGCTTCACCATGTTGGTACAACTTAAAGTTACCAGGTAAATTTGGAGCAGTTTCGCATGGACAATCGTCCATATCCTGTGCGTTTCCTCCACAAACACCACACGCATCAACGGTTGCGTTTCCATTACAGATACCCGCACAATCTACAACCGATGTTCCCTCACAAATTCCTGCACAATCGTACCAACCACAGGTAGGTGTTGGAGTAGGAGTTGGTGTCGGGGTCGGAGTTGGGGTTGGAGTCGGAGTCTGGGTTGGAGTCGGAGTCGGGGTTGGAGTCGGAGTCGGGGTTGGAGTAGGAGTCGGTGTTGGGGTTGGAGTTGGTGTTGGGGTTGGAGTCGGAGTCGGGGTTGGAGTCGGTGTTGGGGTTGGAGTAGGAGTCGGGGTTGGGGTTGGGGTTGGAGTTGGGGTTGGAGTAGGTGGTGGAGTTGGTGGGGTTGGAGTTTGCGTTGGAGTAGGTGGTGGGGTCGGTGGAGTTGGAGTTTGCGTTGGGGTTGGAGTAGGAGTCGGTGGTGGAGTTGGTGGGGTTGGAGTTTGCGTTGGTGTCGGTGGTGGAGTTGGTGGAGTTGGAGTTTGCGTTGGGGTTGGGGTAGGAGTTGGTGTCGGTGGTGGAGTTGGTGGGGTTGGAGTTGGAGTTGGAGTTGGAGTTGGAGTTGAGCAATTCTCAGGATCAGTCTCTCCAGGAGGAGATGTGCAATTACCACATACATCTATTATTGCATCACCATCACATATACCAAGACAATCAAGTATTCCATCTGGACCATTGCATATGTAGTTACAATCTAAATGTGCATCTCCGTTACACTCACCTAGACAATCAATTCTTCCATCTGGGCCATTGCATATGTAGTTACAATCCAGATGTGCATTTCCGTTACAAACACCTAGACAATCAATTCTTCCATCTGGGCCATTGCATATGTAGTTACAATCCAGATGTGCATTTCCGTTACAAACACCTAGACAATCCAATCTTCCGTTTGGACCATTACATATTCCATCACAATCAACATACGCATCACCCATACACTCGTTTTCACAATCAAACCAAGGGCAGGTTGGTGGTGGGTCGGTATAACACACCTCGCAGGTTTTGTCTACACGGGCATCTGGATTATTAGTTATAACTCCAGATAAAGTCAATGGGTTATCTCTTGTCAATTGTGTTGTTGCTATTATATACGGATGTCCACATAGAAAATTAGTTATTGGACGTGGCATAATATCGTCCAACCAAGGAACATCTTTTCTTTCCCTGATAGTGTTGTATATATCCGTTGGTATTATCGACCCGTAAAAAGCATATGACGCACCATACGAGTCAACCTTAATTATACCAGTTATGTGTTCTCTGTTGTGAACATCTTCGTTCAGCACCTCTTCAATTCTCGTATTTGTACAACCATGTTCACAGGTACCATACCATATAAGTTGATATTTTTTATATATCTTAGAGTATTCGGTTGAGTCTAGATTGCAACAATCCGTGGTTATTAATCCATATGATTGATTTGCGATGCTAGGTGTTGGTTCATGACCAAATCCAGGAAGTTCAATCCCATCTGGCATAGTATCTATTGAATTTTCACATACAATTATATACGGAACTCCACATTCAAAGTGAGTTATTGGTCTTGGCATGATATCATCCAACCAGTCAACACCCTTTCGTTCACGAATATTATTGTATATATCGGTGGGTATTATTGGTCCATAGAATGAATACGATGCACCAAATTCGTCAACCTTAATTATACCGGATATTACCTGCCGTAATTTAGGGTCGGAATTTAAAACTTCTTCAATGCGTGTTTTGGAGCATCCGTCAGATAAGTCTTCACATAACCCATACCATAATATCTGATATTTGTTTGTTAAGATTGCCATGACGAGTCTCCATGCCTATCCATTTCCCGGATCTCACCCATTAAGTTCCTCATCAATGTAGTAGTTCCCCTTCTTCATTGGAACACTAAAGCAATCCGAGAACTCACCTGTCACATCATCGTAACCAAGTAAAATTGTTATTAACACATTTGGATCCTGTGGTGCATCTGCAACTCCGAAATGTATTATCGGATCACCATATGCTTCCTCGATTGCACGATTTTTCCATATGTTTATCTCCCAACTCACCCCACCTGGTGCAAGCATATCTACGGTGTGTTTTGGGAAACATACGGCCGCATCGTCTGCAATCTTAAATGTAAGTGCCATATGAAGTTCCTCTGGTGTTCCAACTAACGTACCACACATACGACCTTCCGTACCGTCATCGTTAATACGACTTGTATTACCCATCCAAATGTTCTTTGAAATATATGTTCCGTCTACAATATCAACATCATACGATGCAAGTAGTGGATGACCATTTGGAAACTCCGAAGTACTTCCACGTCGGGTGACCCCATCAAGTTCATATGAACCTGCCTCGGATGGTCCATATGTTTTTCGGAGTTCTTGGTCATGTGGGAATATAAAGCAATGTGTATCACCCCCTCCTTCACAAATACACTCTGAAGTGGTACATGACAATGTCAATCCGTCACCTAGTGCTTCCCATGCCCAGTGAGACTCGTTTTGGACTGATGGGAATTGTATCTTGTAGTCTCCTCGTTTTGAAGACCCATATTCGTCTTCAATATCAACTTCGTACACATATGACGTACCATTTTCATCTATACGAGGAAGTTTCACCGACCCTTCCAATGACATCTGCGATGCGTCATTTGATACTTTAAGTATTTGATAGTCCCCATCAGCATCCTTTTCAAGTATATTGAAATATAATTCTTCCACCATACCTCTGGAATCTGGATCAATTGCGATTGTAAATTTTGCCTTATCGTCCCCAGTTGCACAATCTGCACTCAGTGATATGGTTGGTAAACACACCGAGTGAGAAGATGCCCGTGGTAAATCACCACTCAACAATGTTGCGGTTAGTTTTCCGATTAGGGGATATTCCAACGTCCCCACTACCATCTGCTTCTGCTCTCCCGATTGGAGAACTCCACCGTGACTGTCTGCAATAAAACTATCGTCTGGTTGGCCAGTTCCAGTCTCCGCATCATATGTACCTGGCACAATCCAACTCGCATTCGAGGGTGTGCCTATTGCCGATGGATCTCCTGACATGGGGTCGTGCGTTACCACCAACTCTGTCATTGGTGTTTTCCAGGGTCGGGTTCCTGTATTTGATATAGTTATCACAAATCCTGCGTTATTACACTCCGTTGAGACTAATACCTCATCCGACACATAATCCTTCGCACCACCCATCAGGCCTCTAAAGTTTGTTACTATTGCGGATGTGGGTGATGTTGCAATATATACTGGTTTACTAACTCCAGTTGGTTCTTGCGAACTTCCGTTTCGGTACATATGCAGTGCGTGAGGATCACCATATACGGAATCTTCTGAGGAATCCGTAAGATAGTATACCTTACCCGGTGTCAGTGTTTTTCCGTTTGGCAAGTGTCCATCAAAATCTATTCTACCAAACATAACCACCGTTCCTTTTGCCTTTTCACCCGAGGCCTGATCACAATTTGGTTCTACTCGTTCCACAACACCTACCACCTCGGAACTTTCTTCGGGATCCACTCCTTGTTCAAGTTCATATACTGCATCGGCAAGAGTTAGTGCTCCTGTAATACGACTGTATCTAACAATATCACCTACATTTGGACACATTCCGTTTTCGTAATGTAGTTCCATTTCGTCAGCAATTCGTGTCGTATCCGCAACCGGAGATGTATATGTTATTTGAGAACCATCCATACACGCACCTGGAGTTGATTCCCATCTTTTTATCGGTGAATGTTTAAATGCTGAGTATGCCATGTTCTAGTTCCTTAATTGTCCTGAGACTCCGTAGGTGCGTATTCCGACCATAAGAATGTGGACGAACCTATACCTGCGGGGTTTCGTATATATAATTTAGTTTCGTGTGCAAGGGTGGTGTCTGAACCCTCAACTATAAATGTTATTGCGGCCACATCACCAACCTCACCATCTTTTGACTTATCGGATGATTGTACGTCACCCCCGGATGAGTTCATTGGCCAAGCAGAGTCAAGATATCCCTGTATGAATTCAAGGTTTACTGCATTTTTATATTGTTCAGTACACATCAGTGTGAACGGACGATAATTTCTTCTACTTTCTATTACGTATAATGACCCCATTTTAAAAATTCCAGTTTATACAACCTCCCACTCCATTGTACCAGGTTTATCTTTTTTCATGGTCAGTGTTTGGTGTTCCACATCCGAAGCACTGACGGACTCCGATGAATATAGAGTGGCACGGTGACCTACTCCTGCAAATGGCCACACTTTACTTAAAAACTCACGGGCAGCTAGTCGTTGTGTACTGATATCCGATCCATATGGAAACCCTGGCCAATATATGCTTTTTTGTGTTTCTGCATTTTTCAAGCAATCATAACATTCCAAATCTGGATTTGGCATAGTTCTGTGGTTTGTGATTAAAAGTCTATTTGTAGTTATTGCATAAAACACTGGACGACTAAATGTCTCATACATGCCAGACGCATCATCTTTTAAAATTAATGGTGTGGCGGGATCGGTGGGTCTTGAATTGCGGAAAGGTGTTCCGAATTTTGGTGATAACCCATGTTCACTTTCCACTGGTTCTTTTTGACGCATTGCAACTCGTTGCTCTTCGTCCAACAATGACCACTGGTTCAACGATAATCTAAGAGGATTGTTTCCTCCGTTTAAATTAGGATCGATGTCGTCCAAATAATATTGTCTACCAGGAATTAAATGCAAATCACTTCCTAACCACGCACCCTCCTGTGGGGGCATATCAAGTGTAACCATACCATTGGTTTGTACTACAAAATGTTCAGGGGATGCACTGACTACAATTCCAAGAACATCTGATGTATCAAAGTCTTCTGCACTAGACAATACAAACTCCTCGCCTCCCGAACCTTCTTTTACCCGAATAATATCTCCAACCTCTAGGTCTGAACAAGTCGCATCTCGTTCAATTATAAATTTACTTCCCTCTTCGTCCTCAGGTTGCCACATACCTCGGTAATTAACAAAGATTCCGTTCATACCTCCTGCACCAATCAATACTGGTTTTGATACTGCGGGATTTCCGTCACCATCGGTAAGTGATGGATCTGTATTTATTAATCTACCATTGTTTCCAAGAAAATATACCACACCATTTTCCAAACTTGTGGTTTTTGTATATAGACCAGATGTTGATGTTATCACCTCAAGTCCTTCTTGAGTCTCAGGAACAAACTCAACATATCCACCAAATACTATTGTAATTGAAACTATATCACCATTATCATCTTTTTTAATCTTTTTGATAATTCCGATACATTCTGCCTTTGCGTCATCCGTTGCATGGGCAAGGGAGAATTTTCCGTTTACGGTTCTACGCACCAACGCACCTGGGAAAAAATATCCTTCGTCAATATCTGTTGTGTTGGGATCATCGGTTTCAAAATTACCCACATATGGAAATGTTTGTTCAGATGCACCAGGGGAGTCAACAAAGTCAAGAGAACCTACTAAGTCCCCAGTTTCGTTTGTTGTTACTTTTACTTTTATGAAGTTTCCGTTATTATCATATGTGTATTCATTTGGAGTATCACGCAAGTTTATAAAATCCGCACCTATAAGTCCTGCACTCAATTTAGTCAACGCGGATGCTAGTGTCTGCGCGGTAATACCTTTCGTCTCCCCAGATGGTGATGCAGGGGAAGACGCATCAACAACAACGAATACATCTTCGGCGGAAAGATCTTCGGGTAAATTTACCTGATCTAAGTCTGTAATTTTTTGATTTGCCATATTAGTTGCCTGTGAACATATAAACCCTTTTTAGTAGAAGATATAAATATACATATATTTTTCCATTGAAATAAATATAACTTATCTTAAACTTTTTAGCCTTTGTATTATAAATTTGACAAGTTGACTCCTTACAATGTCATCTTCTGTGAATTTAAAACTGAAAATTCCTTTAGAGTTTGACTCAGGATCTCCAAACAAATCCATGATAGGGAGAAACCCAGTTTTGTTTCCGATGTCACTTTGCATAGCATCTCCACACACAAATAATTTGGAATTTTCTCCAACTCTTGTTATTACAGTAACAAGTTCTTTCTCGGTTAAGTTCTGTGCTTCATCTACTATTATAATTTTACTTTCCCAACTTGCACCTCGACAAAATCCCACCGGAATTCCATATATACGCTCCTCATCCTGCAAATATCTTATATCGACCGGTGATAATAATTCTTCAAGTTTATCTTTAAATGGTTCTAAGTATGGAGCCATTTTATCATCCTGTGCTCCTGGTAAAAATCCAAGTTTATGATCGGCACTTTCAACCGCACTCCGTATGTATACAATTTCTTTTGCTTTCTTTTTGGATAACATATCTAACGCACAATAGGTTGATATATATGTTTTTGCAGAGCCTGCGGGTCCGTCAACAAACATTAAGTTTGTATCTGAGTCAGTTGCAATTTTAATAAAATCCAATTGTTTATCTGTAAATTTTTTATGTGTAATTTTAAGATCTCTGCATAGTTGATTTGAATGAATCGTATCTTGCAAGTGACATTCTGACAACATATTTTTAGTTGCGGATTTGGATTTTTTACTTGACATCTTATATATTCCTCCTAGTCTTAGTAGCTATTCAGTAGCGTCTATTAATGTATTTATAATTTTCTTTATATTATTACAAATTTCATATTCTTCATATTCAATATAATAGTCTATTAGATTTTCAAGGGTTGCCACATAGTGTTCCTTGCGTATGATAACTTGTAAAGACGTTTTGTCAAAATTAAATAATTCCAATCTATCCGGCAAACTTTCTTTTGAAGTTAACTTAAAGTTTTCCGAAAACGTGGAATATATATGATCCATGTATTTCCGTTTATTTGACATCAAGTCCGTTTCGAGGTCTGTATTGTTGGATGGGATTGTAAAATTATCTCCGTTCATTATTGAATAAATATCTACATCTATGTGTTTTGATAAAATTTATGAGCAAATCTAAAAAAGTAACAGGTAAGTATATACCATCATCGTCTGTACACACCCACAAACCAAAAACTACACACGAAGATATTGCAAAAAGTCTTGGGTATAATGCATTACCCAAAAATTTAAAAAAATCTTTAATTGCATTATATAAGAGTGGAAAACCAATTGTGACTCCACATATATGGGAATCCAGAGTATCCATATGTAGAGGTTGTAGTTATTGGGAAGAACATTCATCAGGAACGATTGCTCGGTGTACTAAGTGTGGTTGCTCCAGTGGTAAGTTATTATTACAAACAAGTAAGTGTCCACTCAAACTTCCACGATGGTAGTTTTTATAATTATTATAATAAAATCAATAGAAAAGTATTTTTGATGTATATTTATGAACATGAGTATGCAATCGCAGGACGAAAATTATAAATTGACTACGGTTAAGGTTTTATCTGAAAACTATGCAAAGTTTAAGATAGATACATTATCCACACAAATGTCATTGCAAAAACTGGTAAATCGTGCAATTCACAAATACCTCTCGGATGAAAACTTTCGAGATGCGATTGATGATGTTGAATTGTTGAAAGATAATAAAAAATACTAGTTGACAATTCAATGTCGGAGTGGTATGTTACCATTCAATGAAACCAAAGATACTTTTACTGAGTGATGATATTCGGTCCGTCTCTGGAGTCGGTAGAATTAGCAAAGATATAATACTAAATACCGTATCTGAATTTGATTGGGTACAGATTTCTGCACGATTATCTCAACCTGATGCAGGTCATATAATAGATGTTTCGGAATCAGTTAAATCTATTACTGGAATACAGGATGCCAATGTTAAATTGTATTCGAATAGTGGATATGGTGATGAAATGACTTTAAATCGTGTGATGGAGTTGGAGTCTCCTGATGTAATTTTACACATAACTGATCCTAGATATTGGTCGTGGTTATATGCAATGGATAGGAAGATTCGTACACATATACCGATATGCTACTATCACGTATGGGATAATGATCCTGCTCCAAAGTTTAACGAAGGGGCATACAAAAGTTGTGATTGGATTGGGTGCATAAGCAATTTGACTTATCGTATTGTTAATGAAGTTGATACCGACAGAGAAGATTGGCAAACCGAATATATACCACATGGAGTGTGTCCAAACACATATTTCCCAATGAAACACACGGATTTGGAAAATTTTAAAAATGCGGTATGTAATGATAAGGCATATGATTTTATAATTTTATCAAATAATGTCAACATATCGAGGAAACAACTTCCAAGTATAGTTTCCGCATATTCCAAGTTTGGTGATAAATTAAAACCACAGGATGCCGAACGAATCCTACTATTGTTACATACAGACCCAACATTTCAAACAGGAACCGACTTGCGTACCCTTGCGGATGCAATATGTCCAAAATACGATGTTGCATTTTCAACTACAATACTTGATGATGTCAATTTAAATTCACTATACAATATTGCAGATATAACTATAAATACTGCAAGCAATGAGGGATTTGGTTTATCAACGTTGGAATCTATGATGGCAGGAACTCCGGTTATTGTGTCTAAAACCGGTGGGTTGGTCGACCAGACAATATTAAGTTCAGGTGATACAGGACGTTGGTGTTCAGTGATAGAACCAAATAACCGAAATTTAACAGGTAGTCAGCAGGTACCATATATTTACGCAGACTTATGTAGTGAGGTAGATATTGCAACTGCAATGAAATACTGGTATGACATGGATGGTGAGGAACGAACCAGTAGAGGAATTTCCGGAAGAGAATATGCACAGGAAAACCTAAATGTAAAGTTAATGTGTGACCGAGTTGCAAATGGTATAAAAACAACAATCGATAACTTTGTTCCACATGAACGAATTAGTTTGATAAAGATATGAACATATTATATATAGCACCAATTGCAACACGAAGTGGTTATGGAGATAAGGCAAGAGATTTTGCCACATATCTGTTTAATAAACATGAAAACGAAACACTAAATATATTAAGTACTCGTTGGGGGAGTTGTTCGTTAGATGGACTATCAACTGACTCCGAATCAGATTCACGGATTTTACAACACATATTGGATAACCCACCCCGCACGACACCTGATATATTATATCATATGACACTTCCAAACGAATTTAAACAACTGGGCAAGTACAATATAGGGATTACCTCAGGTGTTGAAGTTGATAAATGTCCTGATTCTTTCATACAAGGTTGCAATCAAATGAATCTTGTAATAGTTCCATCCACATTCACAAAACAGACCATAATGGATACAAAATGTAGTGATGGAACAACTTGCACAACTCCCATTGAAGTGGTATTTGAGGGGTATGATTCAAGCATAGTATCACCAAGTACAGATGTGGAGATGAGTACTACTTTGGATGGGATTGAAGAAGATTTTTGTTTTTTATCAGTCGGTCAATGGGCTTCCATCGCAGATAGAAAAAATCTAAAAGGATTGGTTAAAATTTTTAACGAAACATTTAAGAATGAAAAAAAAGCACCCGCATTGGTATTAAAGGTATATGGTACTAGTCATTGCACAACGGATGAACTTGATATTAAAAACCAAATATATTCACTATTAAATAATGAATCCAATCATGTACCGATATACGTCATATATGGAAATGTTACAACGAATGAGATGTCTACCATGTATACACATAATAAAATTAAGTGCATGATTTCTCTGACACGTGGAGAGGGATTCGGCCGACCACTGCTTGAGGCAAGTGTAAACGGACTTCCGATTATAGCATCCAAGTGGTCTGGTCATTTGGATTTTCTTAATAAAAAATATTGTAAACTACTACCAGGTAGTTATATTACTGCAACTGGTCTCGGTGAACTGGCTCCCGCAGATGCCAAGTGGTTTGATGTTGATTTGGGAAATGTTTCCACCGAGTTGATTGATATGGTTAATCGGTATGATATTCACAAAAAACGTGCAGACACCTTACAAAAAATAAACTACAAAAATTATAGTATTGAATCTATGTACACGGCGTATGATAATGTTCTATCAAAATATATATAGTATGTATTATTACATATTAAAATATATATCTGAACAATGTCATGGCAAACTTAGCACCATATTATCGTAAACTTGTAGGTGGAAACATTACATACCCAAAGACCAAAATGAGACCAGGTCAAGTGGTGTCATTTAAATACTCCACCGGAAAAATTCAACAAAAAGCATCATCTAGACGAGTACCTCGATTGGTATTTATATTGAATACAAACGACTCTAGAAAACAATCTAAATTGATACACGGGATTAGTCTAGAACATATACCGTGGATGCAATTTAAGAATTTCATGCAAAAGATTTTAATTCACGACACCCTCACTTTGATAAAAAGACGATACGAAATTCGTGGTCCGTTTGACGAAATCATTGAACGACCATTGACATATTATCAAAATTATATAAAAAGTGGAATATTAAATTGGGATTGCTATCGAACATATGAATTTATTGGTATTAATAATTTAAAATTATGGGCACTGGATTACAGAGCATTGTATCCGTCATCACACATAGAGTCCAGGAGTCAGTTGATCAACAACACCGACACGATACGAACGATACAAAAAGAAACTAGAATTTTAAATGAAGTCATTAACTTAAAGACTAACCGACATATAAACGACAGTAGATACAGATCCCTTATACTGGAAAGATTTGGCTCAGTTGAAAATTTTGCAAAAGCGGCCGATGACATTGAAGATTATATAGATCAAACCGATGAAAAATGAATATTCCAAGTATAAGTTATGCAGTTACCACACACAATGAGGGTGAACGTGTATTAAAATTAATCGATACATTGTTGCTACACAAGTCACATACAGACGAAGTAGTTGTACTGGATGATTACTCAACTGACCCAATAACAAAACTTGCAATTAAAAAGGCAACTCGTTTATATATGCGAAAATTTGAAAATGATTTTGCGGAGCATAAAAATTATTTAAATGGGAAATGTAGGGGGGATTATATAGTTCAATTTGACGGAGATGAACTTCCAACTAAGAATTTACTAAAAATAATTCCACAACTAGTATCATCCTGGCCTGAAACCGATCTGTTTTGGATACCAAGAGAAAATAAACTTTATGATATTGACATGGAATTGATACGCAAATGGAACTGGAATGTGGACGAATTGAATAGAATAAATTATCCAGACTATCAAGGTAGGATATATAAAAACCAACAAGATATAAAATGGACACGACCATTGCATGAGTTAATAACTGGTCACAAAACTCAACGAGTATTACGTCATTCTTCCGGAGTAGATATACTACACCATAGACATATGGAAGAACAAATAAAACATAATTCATATTATGATGAAAACTTTTGAAAACTCCAGATACGGAAAAAAACTTGCCGTGGTGTGTTGTTACTACAATCCATGTAATTATTCTTCAAGATTTTTAAATTATATAACATTTATTGAGAATCTAAAACGACATAACATTCACACTGTTACGGTGGAAGCATATTCTTTCAACTCAAAATATCGAGTGGATAAATTAAACATAAACACAATATCAGTAAGAAGTACTCAAATCTATTGGATGAAGGAGTGTCTGTTGAATATAGGAATCCAACGTCTACTGGATGATGGATATGAAAACATAGTATGGTTAGATGCCGACATTATATTCAAATCAACAACTTGGCCAGAGACACTTTTAAATGAGTTGTCTATGAACAACGTAGTGCAAGTGTTTGATTCATGTTACGAATCAACCAAATCTGGTATATATGATGTAGGAAACTCAACTATATCATTGACCCACGACAAAAAAATATTAGAAGGTGTGTTAGGCAGAGTTGGTGAACTTGGATATGGTTATGCATACAATTCAAATATACTTTCCAAGTGTAAGTTATATGATTCGGCAATTCTCGGAGCGGGTGATTTTGCAAACATACTTGGATGTGTGTATGAATCAGAGTGGGATTCTATAATACGAAACGATAGATTTTTTCATAACACCTCAGAAGATTTCACACAGGACTATATAAATTGGGCAAAACAGATGTCACACCAAGTTTCTGGTAAGGTTGGATATTGTAAGGAAGATATAAACGTACTACACCACGGAAACAGACAACATAGAAACTATATATCAAGAGAAAATATAATAAAACACTATAAATTTAGACCAACATATGACTTAACACGCTCACCCACTGGGTTGTATATAATATCAAACCGACTTATGGATATGACCCGTGACATAGAACGTTATTTCAAAAATAGGAAAGAAGACGATGAATTGTCACATGAACTGAAACTGGAAGCAACTACATCAGTTAAAAATGCAAACTTTTACACCGAATCTGCATCTCGTATAGACATTCAAACACCTTCATCATATTTGGTGAATTATAAAAATATACACACCACAGATTATACACAAAATTATTCCAAGGTTGAAGATTATATACTAAATAAAAATGTAGCAAGAAACAAACCAGTTGGAAACAGAAATACAAGCAAGTCCGACTATAACTTTCTGGTAGTATGTTCCCGACATACAAAATCACCAATACCCCTCGTAGATATACCCCGAGTCGTATATTCGAAATCTGGAATGATAGTCCTCGGAGAATATGCAATGCCAACCCACCGACATTCCGTTGCACACACGTATCTATCATATATAGTAAATGAATATAATGAACTCCCACGACATATATTATTTTTTAATGACATAACAATGGAAGACAAAGTTTCCGATTGGGTAAACTCTTCACCGACATCAACTGCATATAAAACATACACCAACACACGCAGGAGGATAGCAATTGGTCCTGATGGCCACTTAAAGGGGAGATTAAATTGGTTATATCGAACTATGAAAAAAAGCAAATATGATTTTAAAACTTGGGTTACATCACTACTGCCAGGAATAAAAATTCCAACCAGGTATACTCCAGGGTCAACATTCAGTGTGTCAAGAGATGTAATACGAAAAAGATCAATTAATTTCTATCGTGGGTTGTTAAACGCAATTCCGAGTGGGGGATATTGTGAAGAGGAACATTATTTTGAATGTTGCTGGGAAAGCATTTTCTCATGAACTTGGTACTATCCATTCACATATTCCCAAACGAACTTGGAAAATATCAACGACTCGTAGAACGAATAAATGCAACCCACTCTTACATAGAATCACGAACGAACACAATTTCTACTCACGTGGTATTAAATTTAAATGATTCACTAATTGACTGGAACAACTCCCCAATAAAAAAAGAAGAAGTCATATCAACATATACAGACATAAACAATATATTGACAACTGATGATAATGTATGTACATACATAAACAACCCAAACTTTATTGGGGTGAATGAACATAGACGCAACACGATTAAAAACTATACAGATGTGGACTCAATAATTTTTCTAGATGCCGATGTCCATTTTCGTGATAAAATATTAAAACATCATATCGATGCATACTCATTAATAGACACCGACACCATGTTCATAATTACACCACAAACTGTTAGACTATGGGATGATACTTGGGATTGTATTGTGAACGATAGGTATATAAAAAAATCCCACAATTTCCATAAGAAAATAATTCCAAATGAAGTATTGTCCCATGAGCACGGAGATGTCACACTGGTACCCACGGACTCATTCAAGTGGGGAGGTGGGTGGTTTAATTCAATTTCACCAAAACTTCTTTCACTGGTGGGCATACCTGAATCATTTGTGGGTTATGGACCGGATGACACATATGTAATGCAGTGTGCGTATTTATTAAAAAATCGTGGATATAAAATTCAACAATACATACTACAAAATGAACTAATTGTAGAAGAACCTACCAAACCCACGGAGTGTCCGTATAGCAAAATACCAATGAAGGAAAACTCCACATCGTTCAGGACCAAGTCAGAACGAATATTTGGTGCAGAAATAAAAAACTTTTTATCAAAACTATAAAAACTGCATATATATGGATATGAAACTTCGACATATTCTTATCATACCACCCATATTATTAGTAACTATCATGAACCAAGGTTGCTTTAACGTAACATGGGGATTGAAAGAGCAACGACAAGAAATTGCCGGAGAAATTGCAAGAAAAGAAGGAGAACTTGATCGTCACACAAGAGCATTTGTATCAGGAACAGTAGATGCTTTATCTTTATCAGAAGACAAGTCCAAAGAAGATTTAGTAGCACTATCGTTTGCACAAAAAGCACAAGAGATAGTTGGACTACCACAACCGGGTGATAAAATCCATGTAGAGGATGTACTAAGCAACAATGAAATTGCAGTAGAGAATATAGCAGACCGGGACAAAGACGTAATTGAATTAAGTAGACGTAAAGAAATCCTCGGACATGACTTAAAGGACACCGAAGAAAAACTAATCAGTTTAGGTGAGTTGAAAGCAAAAGAAAATAAAGATGGATTCTTTTCATCGTTATGGGCATGGTTAACAGGAACATTCGGTTTGCTCGGAGCAATAGCAGTTTGTATTATAGCAGGCCCTGCATTATTGCCGATTATCACACAATTCATAGGTTGGTTAGTGGGTAAAATACCTGGGTTAATTACATGGTTGGGAATTACAAGTAGCAAGATGACATCAAATATTATCAAGGGTGTCCACGATGCTAAAGAAAAAATACGATCAGTTGATGAGGATAGGAAATTCAGCAAGAACGAAGTTTTGAACATATTCGGTTCATCTCTAGGTAACTCAACCAATGACACCGACAAAAATGTCATCGCAAGAATAAAACGCAGATTCAAGAAATAAACCCCACCTTTGTTATATTTATAACAAAAGGTTATACCGCATTTTAATTTATGGAGATTGCGCTATATGAAGATTGGAGTTGTTGGTAACGGATTCGTGGGTCATGCAATGACATTGCTTAGACCACATGTAGAAGTATTGGTATGGGACATAGTTCCAGAAAAGAGAGATCCAGAGACATTGGATATTGAAACGTTCGTGGAGGAGTCCGAAATTATTTTCGTTGCTGTTCCCACACCGATGAATGCAGATGGGAGTTGCAATCTAGATATTGTGCGTTCCGTGTGCGAAGAGATTCAAGAAATAGACGATACCAAGTATATCGTTCTGCGTTCAACAGTACCACCTGGAACGAGTGAAGAACTTGACGTGGCATTTATGCCGGAATTCCTCACGGAAAAGAATTGGCCAACCGATTTTAAAAATTGCGATCAATGGATACTTGGTTCAACCGACCCGTTCTTGTATGAAAAAATGAAACGCATGTTTGAACTTGCCCATAACAACGGCAATGGTTCGGTTGTCAACAAGAATGTAATTCAGTGTAAACCAAGTGAAGCAGAAATGATAAAGTATTTAAAGAACGTATTTCTTAGTGTTAAGGTTGGGTTCTTTAACGAACTTGAGTCAATATGCTCAGAGTTGGACATTGACTATGAAAACGTTAGATGTATCGCAACCCAAGATAAACGAATTGGAAGTGGTCATACTAAAGTTCCTGGACATGACGGACACCGAGGGTTTGGTGGAACTTGTTTCCCAAAGGATACTAATGCACTCGCAAGTTTTGCAGAAGATAATATAATACCAACTCCGATTCTTGATGCGGTAATTAAAAGAAACGAAGAACTTGATCGTCCAGAAAAAGATTGGATGGCAGATAAAGGTCGTGCAGTTTCTGCGGAAATCACAACAAAGAAATCCAAAAAAGAAACCAAGTAGATATGGATTACTACGATTTCTTTAATGGTGATGCGGATGGCATCATAAGTCTACATCAATACAGAACGCACTATCCAAAGAACTCCAAGTTGTTTACTGGAGTCAAACGTGATGTGAAATTACTTAGGCATTGTACCGACATAAAAGATTCAACCTTTACGGTGTTTGATATATCCTTACTTTCCAATGCAGACTATATAAAACCAATATTGGATAATGGAAATTACGTCAAGTGGTTTGACCACCACGAACCAGGTGAAACGGAACTGGGAGATAACTTTAGCATCAAGGTGGATGCAGACCCCAGTTGTTGTACAAACATATTGGTTGATGAGTATTTGAATGGTTTGTATCGTCCGTGGACAATATGTGGAATATATGGAGATAACCTCCACGAACAAGCAGACAAATTCAACCCATGCTTCAACAAAGAGTCAATGAACAAGTTAAAGGAAGTGGGAGAAACTTTGAACTACAATGGATATGGAAACGAGGAACTTGACTTGACTGTTCACCCCAAAGACGTATACCTTGACTTGAAGGATTATGAATCTCCGTTTGAATACAGAAAGAAGTCGGAAACCTATCACAAGATTCATACACAGATGAAATCAGATGAAGCAGAATTAAGTTCTTCCGAAATTTTACATGAGTCCGAACCGGGCAAGGTAATACTTCTTCCAAATACAAGAGCATCCATTCGTTATTCGGGAATTTATAGCAACCAACAAACAACAGACAATCCAGATAAAGCGTTTGCAATACTTACTTCAGTAGACGGAGGGAACTACCGCATCAGCATTCGTTCACCAAAAACAAATCCATACGGAGCAAGCAAGCTTGCATTGCAGTTTCCTACTGGTGGTGGTCGTGAAAAAGCAGCGGGTGTCAATGAACTTCCGAAGTCAGAGTTAAATAACTTCATTGAAAAATTTGAAGAAGTGTATGGAAAATGATTGTATCCCACAAACACAAGTTTATATTTTTCAAACCTTGGAAGGTCGGTGGTAATAGTGTTGAACACAATCTGATTGAGCATTGTGGTGACAAAGACTTAATAGATACAACACACCGAAATCCCAAAGATACCCTTGACATAATAGGAAAACGAAAGTTCAACAAATACTTTAAGTTCACAATCGCAAGGAATCCTTGGGATAGAATGGTTTCTTATTTTTGGTGGCAAGACGGAGGTTTGGTTGGAAAGAATCATAGAAAGAACATCGACAAACTTGTAAAGATGCAGTTTAACGGATATCAGTTCAAAGAACAATTTGCTCGTTGGATTGGAAATTATTCCCACTTCAACCAACCTTTCTATTTTGATGACAAAGGAAATCCAATAATGGATCATTATATGAAGTTTGAAAATCTAGACGATGACTATAAGCAAATTTGCAAGAAGTTGAAGTTGCCTTACAAGAGTCTTAAAAAAATAGGAACATTTCCATTCAAGAAAAAGAATGAAGAATATTGGAAATATTACAACTACGAGTCGGGTGCGGTGATTGCACAACGACATAAAAAAACAATAGAAATGTTTAACTATACGTGTGGTCCTTCACCGGAGAAAGATATTTAATTATATGAAGTTATCAGATGCTAAAATAGAAAACGATCAGATAGTTCTAAAGTTTGATTATCGTATGTATGGAATCGGTGATGATATTACCATGATGCACGATTTGAAGTTGTGGTCAGACCCAAAACAAGTATGTGAAGACTTGGTGAATACTGCAAATGGAATTATAGATACATTAGAACTTGATATGGAAATTAAATCAGTAGAAAAAAAGTCCGACATTTCTAAACAAGATTTGTCTGATAGGTGGGGATAAATTTATGAGTAAACAAGACGAAAGCATTAGACCTTGGGGAAATTATGAAATTCTCCTAGACGCAGAATACTGCAAAGTTAAACGCATCTTTGTAAAACCAGGACAAAGACTAAGTTATCAGTATCATCACAAACGACAAGAAGCATGGACAGTTGTTAGTGGTGTGGCAAGAATAACCTTGGATGATGTCACGGAAGATTACAAACCAGGTGAAACCGTGTTGATTCCACTTGGTGCAAAACATAGAATGGCAAACCCAAGTGATTCAGAAGATATGATTTTGGTGGAAGTTCAAACAGGAACTTATTTCGGTGAAGATGACATTGTCCGAGTTCAAGATGACTATGATCGTCCAGAAAAACACGAATCGGAGTAACATTATGAAAACAGTAGCAGTTAGTGGATACTTTGACCCAATCCATGTGGGACACTTGGAATACCTTGAGTTAGCAAAAGAACTTGGTGATCGTCTTGTTGTTATCGTAAACAACAACCATCAATGTGTTCTTAAAAAGGGCAAACCATTTATGGATGAAGCAGACCGAGTAAAAATCGTAGAAGCACTCGGAATCGTTGACGAAGCATTTCTCAGCATTGACGAAGACAAAAGTGTATGTGCTTCACTCGATGCAATTAAACCAGACATCTTTGCAAATGGTGGAGACAGAAGCACGGGTGAAGTTCCAGAAAGTGTTGTGTGTAAGAAACATGGAATAGAAATGGTCGATGGTCTCGGCGACAAAATCAGAAGTTCTTCGGACTTGACTGGGTTAAAAGAAAAGAAGTAGTTTCAATCTATTTATAGACATGAACAAAGTACTCATAACAGGTGGTGCTGGATTCGTAGGAACTGCACTAATTAAAAAACTTATACGCAAGTATAAGAACCTTGAAATTGTTTCCATTGACAATTATAGTAGTGGTTCGGTGAACAATCATGTAAAGAGCAAGAAAGTAACTTATCTTGATAAGGATACTCAAAACTTAGTTCCCAAAAAATTCGGCATTAACGATACCAAGATGGACCTTGCCGATGCGTTTGAACCAGATATCGTATTCCATTTCGGTGAGTTCTCAAGAATCGTAACGAGTTTCGATTCCTTTGATAAATGTTGGGACTACAATATGCAAGGCACAAAAATGGTTCTTGATTATTGTGTCGCAAAAAAAGCAAAGTTAGTTTATAGTGCAAGTTCAAGTAAGTTCGGAAACGATGGGAAGGACGAAAACCTTTCCCCGTATGCTTGGATGAAAGCAAAGATGGTTGAACTAATAAAAAACTATTCAGAGTGGTTTGGTTTAAAATATGAAATTACCTATTTCTATAATGCGTATGGACCAGGACAAATAAGAACAGGAGATTATGCAACAGTCATAGGAATCTTTGAAGAGCAATACTCCAAGGGAGAACCACTTACAGTTGTAGAACCAGGTGAACAATCAAGAGACTTTACTCATATAAACGATATTGTAAGTGGTGTGGTGCTGGCGGCAGAGAAAGGTCGACAAGACGAATATCCCCTTGGCACTGCAATTTCACATAAAATTATTGATGTAGCAAAAATGTTTAACCATGAATATGTTATGATTCCAGAAAGGAGAGGTGAGAGATTTTACGGAAAAGCAATCCCATCTCTTACATATCAGCACCTTGGTTGGGAAGCAAAAATCAAGTTAGAAGATTATATCGCAAAAATCATTTCCAAATAAATCTGGTTGACTTTTTTTATAATATCTCATATAATAATGAGGTATATATGAAAAAATACTTTTATGAAAAGAACAACCTCACGGAGTGTTCACATAACATAACCTTTCATAACCTACTTCAGAAAAACGGACAAGACCTTGAAGTGTGGATTGACGGTCTCCGGAACTATATAGTAGAGACTTGGGACAATGATGGACTACCTCCCAGAACAGGTAAAAACGAAAAAGACATCATTACTCAGTTCAACAAACTTCAACGATACGATACCAAGAAGTTTTTACACAAAGATGAGATGGATGGAACTATGACCATCATAAAGAACTTCAATAAGTTTGCAACTGTTATTGACCAATTCTTCCCAACGATGCTCAAGACCAAAATCGGTTCAAGTAAACATACGTCCTGGAGTGTATACGATTGCTTTGCGAGTCCAGAGAAACGTGAAAGTTTCCACACCTGTATGCGAAGAACAGTCCGCAGAGATTCATTTTATGCACACGGAAGAACAATTTGCATAAACGATCCAGATGTTCCGTATGAAACGAAAGACGGAGAGTCGTGGATACGTGAGTTTTCACGAAACAAAGAACTTCATCCTGATAATGATTTTTGGATAATTGAGTTATTCACCGAAAAAAAGTTTGATGCTTATGAAGCAGACCACTTAATGTTAACTGCCAAACAAATCAAGAGTCTATACAAAGACGGATGTCTTGAAACCCACAACATTAGAAATTTGGAAAGAACTGCAAACTTTGGAGATGATATTGAAAACATCAACGATGTTATGGTAGAAGATGGAAAAGAAGTACAATTCAAATTCAGCATTCGTTACTACGACAAAACCTCTCGCATATTCCCATCTGCAATGGAAGCATTTAAGTTGGGGCTAAGTCAACCTGCCGTAAACTTTCCTCCGTTGACTGCAAAGTACATATATCAGAAGTACACTGATCACGTGGACAACAAAGACGATATTACCATTTACGATCCAAGTTCTGGTTGGGGTGGAAGAATTCTCGGTGCTATGAGCATTGACGATAGGCAGATTCATTATGTTGGAACTGACCCAAATACCGACAACTATATTGATGAAATTGGCAAGAGTCGTTACGAATATGTTGCCGACTTCTTTAATGAAAAAACCAATGGTGGTAATCCGTTCTTTGGTCATCGTAATACATACGACGTATATCAAGACGGAAGTGAGGAAATCCACAAGAACCCAAGGTTTCAGAAATACAGAGGCAAACTTGATTTGGTTTTTACGAGTCCACCATATTTTAATCGTGAACAATATTCAGCTGACGAATCTCAGAGTTTCAAGAAGTTCCCCGAGTATGAGGATTGGAGAGACAACTTTCTTCGTCCCACTTTGAAAACCGCTGCGGAATATCTAAGACATGACCGTTATCTTTTATGGAATATTGCGGACATCGCGGATGGGGATGGATTCATGCCACTTGAGCAAGATAGTAAAGATATTCTTGCGGAATACGGACTTGAGTATGTTGAAACTCTTAAGATGCTTATGACAA
>MDTE01093404.1_pt1 | contig 39944 bp, 33 predicted proteins | sample 811231 | NCBI WGS metagenome assembly MDTE01 (sample SAMN05326651, study PRJNA326480) | marine metagenome | isolation source: seawater | place: Indian Ocean: Red Sea | collected 2010
ACTCGCTCTAGTAAGATATGAATATTAGTGTCTTCTAGTTGTAAGCTTCGAGATGGCCCCATCATTTTATCTACTAGCAGGGTAAGTCTGTCTGTTTCATCGATTATGATCTTGGTGTATTCCTTAAGATCATCTATCTCTAGCTGCTTCTCTAAAAGTTGGGCAGAGCCTCGAATGCCCCCAAGCGGGTTTTTAACTTCATGAGCTAGTCCCTTAATCATTTGCCGGGAGATTTCTTGTCTCTCATGAAGAGTTGCGTCTCTATCTATCCTCAGATAGCGGTCCAGACGGTGCATTTCGATTATGAGACGCGGCCATTCGCACTCGCTAATCGGTGAAACCGTGAAATCTACAGTAATATCCTCTCCGTTTGAGAGGCTGAACTGTGCCATACGTTGTGTGTATGGTTGTCCTGATTGGATAGCGTCGTAACAAATTGCAACGTAAGGAGAAAAACTTGTTACTAACTCCTCTATTGAGATACCTACGCTTTTGTTGGCCGAAATATCAAGAAGGCTCTCTGCAGACTGGTTAATAAAGCAAACTTTCAACCCATGATCGACGGATATTACTGCTGTGCACAGATTATTAAGCATATTTTCAGTAACGTTTGGTGATGTATTTACCATGCCTAATTCCACAATTTTTTCTGCATTTAGAATGTTCAAAACTTCATTAAGCTAGCTGGTACGCGATGCAAAAAATACACCAGAATGACAATTCTTCGCGTTACAGGCGGTTGAAGTAATTATTTTAAACTGGCTTGGTATTATTTGCACCAAGTTGGAGCATATGATTACGCGTAATGCTGGGTTGATAGGGGTGGCGAGGGAAATTTGTTAAAAAGAAAAAGTTTAGGGGGGATGCAGCAAATTAGGAGCTGAAAACATGAGTTGCAAATTATAACAAGGCGGCCTTTAATCTTGCTTTCATGCTGTTTCAGGATAAGTTGTCTCAAAAGCTCTTATAAGTTCATAAAGCAATTGATTTCTATCTTAGATAATTGCTTGTTACGATATCTTTGCGAAGTCCGCGCGATCATTATGTCCCTTTGTATTGGGGTCTCCAGACTATATGACCTTGATAGCATGTTCTAGCTAAGTTTGGGTTATCGGGAATCGCACTCCACTCCGCCATAAGTACTCCTGAAACTATGAGTGGTGAATCTGCTATCGGATTATTGAAACGCACCATTGCACTGTCCTGCTCTCACCTTTCTGAAGGTAAAAGGAATTAACTTAAAAGCTTATTATCAAGGTAACTTTTTGGGATATGATGCCATAGCTTGTCCCGCATGATTTGGTTTGTACTTATTTCCATCAAAATGGAAAATTTGGAGTCTGGAACGAGGTATGCGCTATCTGTAAACTCTCGTAAGGGAAAAAAGCTCAGCCCTATCAACTTACATGCTTTGCCGCTGCTAAGAAGTAGTTTTGAAAACTTTTCTTAGCTTCATTCGTCATGCGACATGTCTCCGCTCGTGAATCGGTTAATTCTCGATCACTGCCGAGTTGGGACAGGTAAGAAGGTTTTGGTTTTATACGGTACCTTGGTTAAAACAAACCTAAAGTTGTGACCTTATGAGAATGCTGAAAAACTAGAGTCTTTAAAAGCAATCTACGCCAATATTATAGGGTTGCAAAAAACAGCCCTGCCTTTTCTTTTATGCACTGTAATTGATCATATATTAGTGCTCTAAAAAAAAATGTTCCATAATAGTGCGTTTGATGATTGCAGTTGCAAACAAAATACGATGAATCAGTTAGTTAGGCCAATCAAAGACTGGCATATAACTTGCTGCGTCTGAGATAACTGTACCAAAAAACAACAAATTAGCATATAGCGCTGCATAGCCCACGTCGGACTCGCGCTGGTTGAAGGAGATAACACAAATCATGAAAGCAAAATTAGAATACATCTGGTTGGACGGTTACAAACCCACTCAGAGCTTACGAAGTAAAACACAAGTTAGAGAGGACTTTGGTGGGACGCTCGCTGAATGTCCAATGTGGTCCTTTGACGGAAGTTCTACAGAGCAAGCCGACGGCAGTTCCTCCGATTGCCTACTGAAACCGGTCGCAGTTTATCCCGACCCCGACAGAAAAAATTCCTTTCTTGTGATGACTGAAGTTTTGAATGCGGATGGAACGCCCCACGCGTCCAATGGCCGTGCAACGATTGACGATGATGATGATGATTTTTGGTTCGGCTTCGAACAGGAATATTTTTTGTGGGATATTGACACGCATTTGCCCCCAGGATTTCCGCCAGGTGGATTTCCCGGACCACAAGGTCCTTATTACTGCTCGGTGGGCGCTTCGAATGCTTTCGGACGGGATTGTGTAGAAGAACATTTGGATCTTTGCCTTGAGGCAGGGATAAATGTGGAAGGTATTAATGCGGAGGTGGCAGCTGGACAATGGGAATTTCAGGTGTTTGCAAAGAGTGCAAAGACTGCAGGTGATGAAACTTGGATCGCCAGATACTTGCTTGAAAGGACTGGAGAAAAATATGGCTACTCGATTAATTGGCACCCGAAACCATTCGGTAAGTTAGATTGGAATGGTTCGGGTATGCACGCAAACTTCTCAAATGGCGCCATGAGATCGGCGGGGAAAGAAGATATTTTTACGAGTATCTGTGAGGAATTTGGAAAGAATATTGCGCGGCATATTGATGTATATGGAGCGGATAATGACCAGAGATTGACTGGTGAGCATGAGACGCAATCGATCAACGAGTTTAGTTACGGAGTTTCAGATAGAGGAGCTTCCATCCGTATTCCTGTTGGAACAGTGCAGGATGGATGGATGGGACGTCTTGAGGATCGAAGAACGGCGTCCAACGCGGATCCGTATAAGGTTGCTGCAGCAATCGTCAAGACTACAAAAGAGGCCTTATCGTAGAGAGCGCATGTAATCATCCTTTACGAATTGGTCATAACTTTATGGAAATTGGGCATAGAAGTGCACCTCTGCTTACCTAGTAGGTACACTGCACCTCATGCCCTTCATAAGTTGTCCCGAATCACCTATTTATTGTGGCCTTGAGTTAGAACCCTAGAGAAAGCCAAGGGGAGAAATTAGGTCTTGGAAATGGCCACGATGATTTTTGCCCGAGAGTAGGAGCCCTCCCGCAAGTGCAGTGACACCCGTATGTGATAATTGCTACGTATGGCCCACTGCACTGAATCACGCATTGGATATAATAACAGTCCTCCCTGGCTTGATTTGTTGAAACCGATAAGGAAGTAGCGTGAGGAGAGAAAAGTTACACAACATCGCGATTATTGCACACGTTGATCATGGTAAAACTACCTTAATTGATAAACTACTTCATCAATCCGGAGCGCTCCAACGAGGCGAGGATCAGCAAGAACGCCTTATGGATTCAAACGATATAGAGCGCGAGCGCGGTATCACTATCTTAGCAAAAAACACGGCAATTCGTTGGAATGGGCATCGGCTAAACATCATCGATACGCCTGGGCACGCTGATTTTGGTGGAGAGGTCGAGCGCATTTTATCCATGGTTGATTCTGTTTTACTTCTAGTGGATGCAGTAGAGGGGCCCATGCCGCAGACCAGATTTGTTACTAGGAAAGCTTTCGAAAACAACCTTTCTCCAATCGTAATGGTTAATAAAATCGATAGAGATGGCGCGAGGCCAGACTGGGTTGTTGATCAAGTCTTTGAATTGTTTGATCAATTAGGGGCCAATGATTATCAGCTAGATTTCCCCGTGATCTACGGGTCTGCTCTTGAAGGGAGAGCTGGTTTATCCACAGATCAAATTGAAGATTCTATGGAATGTCTTATACAAACGCTTATTGACAACGTCCCGGGTCCAGAAATAACTAGTGGAGGCCCTTTGCAAATGCAAATAAGTGCTCTCGACTATAACAGTTATGTCGGAGTCATTGGAATCGGCAGAGTTCAAAGCGGCAGGCTAGAAACCGGTGATCCAGTGATTGTAGTTAATAAGGAAAGAGAGGAGCGACCTGGACGCATTTTACAAGTTCTTGATTACCGTGGTCTGGAAAGAATCGAGGTTTCTGAAGCAGAAGCAGGAGACATTATATCAGTCTCTGGCATTAGCGGTCTCCAAATATCTGATACGCTTTGCACTCCTGGCGATGTAAAGCCGTTACCACCATTGAAGGTTGACGAGCCTACTATTTCTATGAGCTTCCAGGTGAACGACTCACCATTTGCTGGTCGAGATGGAAGGTACGTTACAAGTCGAAACTTAAAGGAAAGATTGGAGCGAGAAACGCTTCACAATGTTGCTTTGCGCGTCGAAGGTTCCGATAGTCTAGATAAGTTTACAGTATCAGGTAGAGGAGAGCTGCATCTAGCGGTACTCATCGAAAATATGCGGCGAGAAGGTTATGAATTTAGTGTCGGTCGGCCAGAGGTCATTTATAGAGACCAAGAGAATGTTCGAGAGGAACCTTATGAAGATTTGGTGGTGGATCTAGATAGTAATCACCAGGGCGCTGTTATGGAGGCATTAGGTAGTCGTAAAGGCATTTTAAACAACATGGCTCCCGACATAACTGGAAGAGTTAGGTTAGAATACGTTATCCCTACTCGCGGACTTATCGGTTTTCGATCGTTGTTCCTTACCCTAACCTCTGGTACTGGTGTAATGAGCTGCACATTCGCCCATTATGGTCCGATAGTAACCACTGACCTTGCACAGCGCTCTAGTGGCGTTTTGGTATCTATGACCCAAGGTAAATGTTTAGCATTTTCCCTCTTTAATCTTCAAGCTCGTGGTAGATTATTTGTTTCTCCGGGTGATGAGGTTTACGAGGGTATGGTTATTGGAGAGCATCAACGAAATAATGATCTAACGGTAAATCCAATCAAGGGGAAGCAACTGACAAATATCCGCGCTGCTGGAACTGATGAAAACATTATTCTAACGGCCCCAGTGCGGCAGTCCTTGGAGCAGGCAATAGGATTTGTGAATGATGATGAGTTGGTTGAGGTCACTCCGAACCACATTCGTCTTCGAAAAAAATACCTCTTAGAGCAAGCACGTAAACAAGCGAAGCGTTAGTAAGGAAGTAATACCTTGAATTTGCAATCAAATATCAAAACCTTTACCACTCTTACATTAGTTTTTTTTCTGTAATGCGTGCCTTAATTCAACGCGTAAGCTCTGCATCCGTTGTAGTCGATCAACATATTGTCGGTGCTATTAATCTTGGAGTATTAGTTTTTTTAGGTATCGAAAGAGACGATTCTGCTGATAGCGTAGAACCCTTAGTGGAACGTATAATAAATTACCGAATATTTTCAGATTCGAAAGGGCATATGAACTACAGCCTTTTGGATATCGGTGCTTCGATGCTTTTAGTTTCCCAATTTACCTTGGTTGCTGATACAAAAAAGGGAAACCGACCTTCCTTCTCTTCGGCAGCGAATCCTGAGCTCGCTCGCCTTTTATATAACTTGTTTCTTGATAACTCGAGGAAGAAATGTGATGTCCACTCAGGGATATTTGGTGCTGATATGAAAGTAAACCTGTGTAATGAGGGCCCCGTAACTTTTTTATTAGAACGCTAAGACCAGCCTGCACCAATCAGAGAGCTGAGCTACGGGGAATTGGTAGTCCCATTTCCTGGTTTTCTCATCAGTATTGAAAAAATAATTCCAAGCTCGAAAAGAGCCCACATTGGTATGGCTAGAAGTATTTGCGAGATGATATCCGGTGGAGTCAGCAGCATCCCAATTACAAAACATCCCACGATTACATATGGCCTTTTGCGTTTAAGGTTTTCTGCCGATGTAGCTCCTGACCATATTAATAGCAGGGTCGCGATGGGTATCTCAAACGCTATACCGAACGCAAAAAATAGCTTTAGGACGAAATCGAGGTAACGATTGATATCGGTCATTATTGTTACGCCGGTAGGAGCAACACCAGTAAAGAAGCCAAAAACGAGGGGAAAAACCACAAAAAAAGAAAAAGCAATTCCGATGTAAAATAATATTATGCTTGAAAGTAATATTGGTAGCGCAAAGCGTCTCTCTCTCTTGTATAGCCCTGGTGCGATAAAGCTCCATACCTGGTGCAGGATATAGGGCATTGCCATGAACAATGCCAGAACAAGACTAAGTTTAAAGGGAGTAAGGAATGGGGATGCCACCTCGGTCGCAATCATGGAGCTCCCTTCAGGGAGGAAGTTTCTTAGTGGTTCAGAAATATAACCATAAAGGTCGTTCGCGTAATAAAAAAGCGGAAGGAAGATAATAAGAACCGAAATGATTGAATGTAATATTCTAGAGCGGAGTTCTATTAAATGCTCTATCAGCGGTTGGTTTTTATCCCCCTTCTTACTGCTTTTTTCCACCATATTCGTCTATCTTGACTTTGGGGTCCGTTGAAAAATCTTTTGCTACGTCCTCTATCAGTTCATCCATCTTCTTTTGGGTATTTACCAACGTTTCTTTCGATTCCTGGATCTCTCTCATCACCTCTTCATTGTAAAGTTGCGCTCTGATTTCATCTGCCCCAATTTCTTGCTCTAGTTCCTGCCTGATTTTTGTAAAGTTACGCCTAAGGCGACCAATCCAAAGAGAAATAGCCCGTATCGCGTTGGGTAACTCGTTAGGCCCAATAACGAGTAATGCAACTAAGCTAATTAATAATAGCTCGGGGAATCCAATATCGAACATCAGTGCGAGTGAGATTTATTCTCAGGTTTCTTCCCGGTATCTATTTCTTTGGAAGGTTCATCATCTTTCGACACGGCTGATCGAAACCCTTTTATCGCTGATCCTAAGTCTGATCCTATTGATTTTAATTTACTGGTCCCAAATAGAACTAGGGCGATTACGAGAATTATTGCTAGTTCTGGAATACCGAAGGACATATATTTCTCCTGTTCGCAAAGACTTAAATTTCAACACTCACTGCAACTCTGTAAGTATACGCTTTAGTTATTCTTTTGATATAGTCTTAGCAATGGGAATGGAAATTTTCAGGATTGGAAATTTAGCCAATAAATAGCAAAACTGCTTAATACTGATGTTCCAACAAGAGCCTCAGTCACCGTGGCGTGCCCACTAAGCGGAAGAAGAGATACAAATATAGCCACTACCAAGGCTAATGTTCCAATTTTAGTATAACGTGCTTTTTTGGCTTCACGGCTAAAATGCTCCCTGATTTCCGCTAGGATTAGGGTTTGCTCGTCCGATTTTTTACCTAGCAGGTTGATTTCTTCCAAGGCACCTAGTGCAAGGTCCGGTAATTGTGGTAACTGGTGGACCCATCGGGTCGCGTTTTCCCTGAGGTTTTTTAATAATGATTGCGCACCATAGCGAGATCGCATCCATCTTTCCATGAATGGGGCCGCTGTTTCCCATAGATCGAGATCTGGATAGATTTGTCTTCCCATTCCTTCAATATTTAGTAACGTTTTTTGTAGTAGCACCAGCTGGGGCTGAACTTCCATTTCAAATTGTCTCGCTGTTTTAAATAAATTAACTAGTAGTTTGCCAAATGATATATCCTTGATTGGTTTCTGGAATACAGGCTCACAAACACTACGGATAACTGCTTCAAATTCGTTAAGACTTGTATTTGCAGGCACCCAACCACTGGCAATGTGCAATCTCGCTACCTCTGCGTAATCCTGATGAAAAAAAGCTAAGAGATTTTGAGCAAGATAGTCTTTGTCTTCTGTACTTAATGAGCCAATAATTGCGCAGTCGAGAGCAATATAGGAGGGATTCTTTGGGTTGCTTATATCTATGAATACGTTTCCAGGATGCATATCAGCATGAAAGAAATTGTGTTCGAAAACTTGGGTAAAGAATATATTGACTCCTAGGTGCGCGAGTTTTTTTAGGTCTACCTCATTTTCATTTAAGAGTGCTATATTATTCGAACGGGCCCCATATATCCGTTCTATGACCATCACTCTGTGCGTACAGTACTGCCAATAAACTTCCGGCACGTAAAGGTCATCACTTCCAACCCAATTTTGACGTAAAGTTGCAGTATTTGCTGCTTCTAGCTGAAGGTTTAGTTCGTTGGTTATTGTGTACTCGTAATCTTTCACAACATCGAAAGCGTGTAGTCTTTTACCTTCCCGCCAAAATACTTCTATACAACGCGCTAACAATAGCATTAAACCGATGTCTCGTTTGATGGTTGCGTCTATACCGGGTCGGACAACTTTCACCACGACGTTCTCACCACTCTTTAGCTTAGCTTCATGGATCTGAGCAACTGAGGCTGATGCTAGAGGTGTGTCGTTAAAGTCTGTGAAAATGGTTTCGATGTCGCAATTGATTTCGCTTTCAATGATTTCTCGAGCAGTTTTACTTGAGAATGGTGCTACCTGATCTTGTAATTTTTCAAGCTCGTTAATTATTTCAGCAGTGAATATATCGCGTCTGGTTGAAAGAATTTGCCCAAATTTAATAAATATAGGACCAAGTTTTTCTAGAACAAGCCGAAGAGAAACTTCTGGGGAATTTCTAGGTTTTGGGAAAATACGAAAGCTTAAAAACAATAAGCGGGTCCAAAAGGGTAGTTTCGTCTCTTTCGGCAGCAGACGATCTAATCGATGTCTTGCTAATTGCGTAACTATTTGCAGTAGTCTAAAGAATCGCATTTAATTTTGTAATTCCTACGTGGATCGCGGCTATACCATTTAGTAGATTATAATAACTTACTTCGTGGAAGCCTGCGCAGGAAATCATCTCGCTCATTTGTTCTTGGCTAGGGTGCATCTTAATAGACTCAACGAGGTACCGATAACTCGCTCTATCATCGGAAATAAATTTTCCGAGATGGGGCCAGACACTCATGTAGCCGTTGTATATTTGATTAACGATGGCGTTCTTTGGGGACGAAAACTCCAGGAGAACAAGTTTGCCTCCAGGAGCTAATACTCGTCTACATTCGGTTAGGGCTTTATGCTTATCAGTAAAGTTTCTAAGTCCAAATCCAATTGTGATCGACGCGAAAGAGTCGTTCTCAAAAGGTAAATCCTCCGCGTTTGCTTGTATATAAGAAATGTTACTACTAAAGCCGAGATCTAGCAGTCTATCTCTTCCTGTAGAAAGCATTGGATTATTTATATCACACAATACAACACGGCCTGATGCACCAACTATTTTTGATAGAAGGATAGTAAGGTCTCCCGTACCTCCTGCTAGGTCAAGTACGCTATGTCCAGGTCTTGCTGCAGTATGCTCAACTGCCATTCTTTTCATTATTCGGTGGGTGCCCAATGACATCACGTCATTCATTAGATCGTAGTTTTTGGCAACTGAGCGGAAAACTTTACTAACCATCTTGGCTTTCTCCTTGATAGGAATTTGTTGAAAGCCGAAATGGGTGGTTTTGTTTTTCATTTATATGCTTTTCATACAGGTAATGATCAGATTACAAGTTTATTATGGTCCTGCCTATTAAATTCTAAGGACTGTTTCCTAATTCTATTAGTTTGGATTCTCGCTGTTTACCTTGCTTTCGAAGTTCTTCCTCATAGTAACTCCAGTTACCTTCATAATTTACTGCTAAATCATGAAGATATTTCCAGGAGTAAATACCGGAATCATGTCCATCCGAAAAGACAAGTTTTAGAGCATAGTTACCTTGACGTTCCACATTCCTAAATTGCACATTTTTTTTCCCGTGTTCTAAAACCGCTTCGCTAGGGGTATGCCCTTTTACTTCTGCCGATGGAGAGAATACTCGTAGATACTCAGCGGAGAGTTTATATGCCTTGTGGTTATAGAGAAGTTCTAAAATTGCGGACTTCTTGTGAATTATTATCTTTTTTGGGAGCATGTCTACTAAAGAATATATCGGCTTAAGTCCTCATTCCCGGCCAGTTTCTCTAGTTGAAGATCGACATATTTTTCATCGATAACCAGCTTTTTATTCACCGTATCAGAATCGAATGAGATTTCTTCAAGCAAACGTTCCATCACGGTATGAAGCCGTCTGGCGCCTATATTCTCCGTACCTTCATTAACCTGCCAGGCGATTTCAGCAATACGAGTTACTCCTCCCCTTGAAAATTCCAGCTCAAACCCCTCGGTTTGCATTAATGCACAATACTGTTCTGTTAACGAGGCATCTGGTTCTGTGAGGATTCGTTCGAAATCGTCCACAGTCAAGGCATTCAGCTCTACGCGAATAGGTAATCTCCCTTGTAACTCAGGGATCAAATCTGATGGTTTACTTAAGTGGAATGCTCCGGACGCGATAAATAAGATATGATCTGTTCGAATCATTCCATATTTGGTGGACACATTACTTCCCTCAATTAAAGGCAAAAGGTCTCGTTGCACACCTTCTCGGGAAACATCTGCTCCGCTACGCTCCGAAGATGTGGCTATTTTATCCATTTCATCAATGAATACGATCCCTGTTTGCTCTACTGCTTCGATTGCCTGATGTCTTACATCATCCTCGTTAACCAACTTATTCGCTTCTTCGTCAGTCAATCGCTTGAGTGCATCTTTTACTTTAATCTTTTTGAGTTTTCCCTTGCTTGGAGCCACAGATGCAAACATCTCTTGGAGCTGACTAGTCATATCCTCCATGCCTGGCGGCGCCATTATCTCCATACTCACTTTTGGTGACTCAAGTTCAATTTCGATTTCTTGGTTATCTAGCTCTCCTTCTCGAAGTTTTTTTCTGAATAATTGACGGGCGCTGGTGTTGTTCTCCTCTCCTCCACGTGCAACAGGGAGTATCACATCGAGTATACGATCCTCTGCAGCGTCAATGGCTCTTGGTTGGGCACTCTGAATTTTTGTTTCTCGGAGGAGTTTTATCGCTGCCTCGACTAGGTCACGCACTATAGATTCAACATCACGCCCCACATACCCAACTTCTGTGAACTTTGTCGCTTCCACTTTTATAAATGGCGCTTTGGCTAGTTTGGCTAGCCGACGTGCAATCTCTGTTTTTCCTACACCAGTTGGCCCTATCATTAGAATGTTTTTTGGGGAAATTTCCGCCCGCATTTTTTCTTCTAATTGGAGCCTTCGCCAGCGATTTCTCAGCGCAATGGCTACAGCGCGCTTGGCTTCGGTCTGACCAATTATATGCTTGTCGAGATCATGAACGATCTCTTTGGGAGTCATATTTGACATATTTCAGTATTCGATTTTCTCAATTGTCGTGGCTTGGTTTGTATAAATACAGATTTCCCCTGCAATCTTTAAACTTTGAGTAACAATGGATAGCGGATCAAGCGAGGTGTTTCCGATTAACGCCAAAGCTGCCGATTTTGCGTACTGTCCTCCAGAACCAATCGCGAGAACTCCATCGTTCGGCTCAATAACATCTCCGTTACCCGTAATAAGAAGAGAATCATTTTTGTCAGCTACAATAAGCAGGGCCTCTAGGCGCCGCAAAGCCCTATCAGTTCTCCAGTCCTTAGCTAACTCGACTGCTGAGCGAACAAGATTTCCCTGGTGTTTCTCCAATTGTCTCTCAAAACGCTCAAACAGAGTGAATGCGTCAGCTGTTCCTCCTGCGAAACCCGCGATTACCTTTTCCCCGTATAATCGTCTGACTTTACGCGCGTTCCCTTTCATAACGGTGTCACCCATAGTAACTTGCCCATCTCCGCCGACGACGACCGAGTTGTTTCGGCGCACGGATACTATGGTCGTTCCCTTAAATTGATCCATTGCTTTAGAACTTTCTCATCTAATAATTCAACCAAAATTAACATGTGGGGGGGGAATTGATGATTTCAAGGCTAATTCCTTACTTGTAGCGGAAGAGATTCTATTTCAGCTTGGGCCAACTTATCCTGTGCTCTATTTCGAGCTAGTTCGGTATCAAGTGGCCCTACCATAACGCGATACCAAGTTTCTCCTTCGATTTCTACTTCCTGTATAAATACATCAAGTCCTAAAAGTAGCAGTTCTGCCCGTCTTGCATCAGCATCTGCCAGGACCTGGAAGGAGCCTGTTTGCAAAAGAAAGATAGAGTTAGCATCATCATCTAGGTCAGACGGTTCGATATATTGATCAATAATTTTGACCTCTGACTTTGGGAATATTTCATAGAAATCCCATTGCATTTCTTTGACTTCATTCGACGATATTTGTTTTGGCATTTCACTATTTAACTCTGTATTTGGATTACTTTGCCACAAATAGGTTAGAACCGACGCGCAAACTCCCGTAATGAAGCCAGTCAGAAACATACCTAGTTTAGATACAGCCTTACTTTGGCTTACTTTCGAGCTTCGTTTTGCAAAATCCTTGGACATTGAGGAACTTAGATCACCTTTGATTAAAATAAGTCTATAGGATCGACGTCCACAGACCAACGAACTTTTTTTCTCGATTGTAATCTTTCAGTATATTCGATTCGATTCTTTAGTTCTTTGTGCAAGTGTTTCCGAGATGAACTTGATAAGATTAGTAGCGCTCGAAAAAGACCAGCGCGCTTTTCCATAATTGACGGGAATGGACCGTAAATCGAAACCAACGGCGATATCTCTCCTCCGTTTGCTGCCTTATCAAGAAATTTTAAAGCAAGAGAAGAGGAGGTGCTTTCTGCTCTCAAAACAGCTTGGTACTTAAAAGGCGGAAGTCCATTGTCTCTTCTATCATCGAGCAATTTTTGAGCAAAGGCTTCGTAACCGTCCGAGATTAATGTGTTCAATAAAGGCTGCATTGGAAAGTGCGTCTGGATTGCAACGGAACCTTCCCTGACATTGCGTCCCGAGCGCCCACCGACTTGCAAAATGATTTGGCCAAGTTGTTCTTCCGCTCTGAAGTCAGTACTGTAAAAACTAGAGTCTATATCAACTAAAACGGATAATGTGACATTCTGAAAGTGATGGCCTTTAGCCAGCATTTGCGTGCCTATGAGTATCGCGGGTTCACCATCCTCAATCTCTTGTAACAAACGACTAAATGAGTCTTTTTTTCGAGTACTATCCTTGTCAATCCTAATAATTCTGGTTTGCGGGAATATCGTTTTCAAATGCTCTTCAATTCGTTCAGTCCCTAAACCAATCTTTAAAAGCTCCTTGTTTTGGCATTCTGGGCAAGAGTCGGGTTGAAGGCTTTCGATTCCACAGTGATGACATTGCATTATACTTTTTGATAAATGAAACGTAAGACGTGCATCGCATTGGGAACAGACTGCAATCCACTTGCATTCAGCGCAGAGCAAGACTGGCGAAAATCCTCTTCGGTTGAGGAAGATAAGTACTTGGCCTTTTTTTTTAAGATTATCATTAATCATTTCCATCAATCGGTCTGAAAAACCGTTCACTAACCTTTCATGTTTGAGGTTTATGATTGAATATTTTTCTTTAGTGACGCCTGCTGGTCTCTGCGTAAGATGCAAATGGGAATATTTACCCAACTTAACGTTATGTAAACTTTCTAATGAAGGGGTAGCGGATCCTAACAAGACTGGAATGTTTTCAATTTTACCTCGCAAAACTGCCAAGTCTCTTGCGGAGTATCTAAAGCCTTGATGTTGCTTGAATGAGGAGTCATGTTCCTCATCTACGATGATCAAGCCTGGATTGGCCATAGGGGTAAATATTGACGATCGAGTACCGATGATTACACCAGCATGTCCTGATGCCGCGTTTTGCCAACCCATAAGTCTTTCTTTATCAGAGAGAGCTGAATGTAAGACTGTTATATTCACTTTGAATGCTGCCTGAAACCGTTGCATTGCTTGTGGGGTAAGCCCTATCTCAGGGACTAAAAGTAGGGACTGTTTACCCGCCCTTAGCCTTTTTTCAATCAATCTAAGGTAGACTTCTGTTTTCCCGCTACCAGTGACTCCTTGCAGAAGATGAACCCCGGTTTTGCCAACTAAGTTGATTGCTGTTTGTTGCTCAGTAGAGAGGCGAAAATCACTTTCGTAAACTTCATCAAAACGAAAAGGCTGCAGTTTGACTGATTTTTTTATGAGTAACTTCTTCTCCATCAAAGATTGAATAGCTGTTGTGGACACTTTTCCAAGATCTTTTCTACTTAAGCCGTGAGAGGTTCGGCAAAATAAATCGATTACTTCTTTTTGTCTGGGCGCATTTTGCAATGAGTCTTCACCTAGATCTTTTCCTTCCTTAGTCAAGAAAAATTGCTCTATCTCCGCGATAGAAGCATGACCTTTTCGGAGTAATGACGGTATCGCAGCAGCTAATACCTCACCCACTGGATGATGATAATATTGACTAGCCCAAATACACAGTTCTAGGACTCCTCTTGGTAGAATTGGGGACGGGTCAAGCAGTTCTTCAGCTCTTTTTAGCTTGGCTTCGTCCGCGGTGGTTTCGGAAGAGTAATCAATTAGGACTCCAGTTAAGATTTTTTTGCCAAATGGCACCTTTATCCTGCAACCAGGAAGTGTGTCCCTGGGAAAGTTCTTCGGGGGCAGGTAATGGAAGCTCTTTCGAATAGGTACGGGGATGGCAATATTCAGATATTTTTTCAAAGACTATAGATCACTATGTTTACGACTTGAGTCGTTAGGGTAAAGTTTTTCTATTAGTATGCTACTACTTATAGCTGCTTGGCACATATCTCTTGCTGAACTTTATTCCCCGTTATGTTGTCCTCCGTCCTTTTGGCCATTGCATTATGGAAGCCAGAATCCATAAAAACCAATATCTAACTCGAGTATAATTGGACGATGGAAACTTTTGTTAAGGAGATGTGATTCATAATTCCGCTACTTTCTGAATGAAAAGCTGTAAGGACGAATGAGCTAAGCCTTATTCGTTATATACCAATCATTGGTTCTGGGGGGAACCCACACATTTAGTCATCTTTTTCGGTTTAAAAGCTTGAAGGTTAAGGGTAAGTTTTTTAGAAAATCTCTTGAAGAGAGTCGTTTGCCTTCAAATCTCCGTTGGCAAGTTCAGCGGGAGCGTGCTCTTTTCGAAAAATTTCAAATTCGCCCTCCGGATCCTGAGGGTCTGCTCTTAACCCGGTATCTCTATCTATACGAACGGTGACTAATCCATTTGGCGTTGGCAGGATGGTTGTCTTTTTTTCTGATCGAATTACCTGTTTCATAAAATCTATCCATATCGCAATAGGAGCGGTTGATCCAAATTCTCTGTTTCCAACAGGGCTATTATCCGAGAAACCTACCCATGCAGTGGCAACAAGGTCTGTTGTGTAACCAGAAAACCATATGTCCGCGTCATTAGTAGTGCCTGTTTTACCTTTTATATCTCTTCGCTCAAATGCTCGCATTACCTTTTGACCTGTTCCTAGTCTAATAGCGTCTGCCAAAATACTATTCATTATATATGTGACCCGTTCCTCGACAACTCTCGGGGCTACTTTTGTTCCTTCACATTTATGGAAACACGCTACTTCTGGGTCCGCTTGAAAAATTATATTTTGATTACCAGATTCGATCTTTTCGATCAAATAGGGGGATATTTTATAGCCCCCATTAGCAAAAGTCGCATAGGCGGTCGCGACTTCCAGCGGAGTTACAGCGATCGTTCCGCCTCCGAAGGCCAGTTGCACATCATTCGGAAAATTCGACGTGTCGAAGCCAAAACGAGAGACGTAATTCACGGCATTTTCGGGACCATAGTCCAGAATGACCCTAAGAGAGACTAGATTAATAGACTGGTAGAGCGCTTCTCGGATACTTATATTGCCTTTGAACTCATTTCCGGAGTTCCTTGGCCGATAAACTTCTTCCTGAGCTCCGCCGGGTAAGACGAATGGGGCATCATTGTAAATAGTGGCCGCAGTTAGTCCCTGCTCCAGAGCTCCGGCATAAAAGAACGGTTTAAAATTTGAACCCGGTTGTCTTCGCGCTTGGGTAGCGTGATTAAACTGAAGAGTATTAAAATCGAAACCTCCTACGAGAGCCCGAATAGAGCCATCCTTTGGTGCTAAAGCGACGAGAGCCCCTTGAATCTGTGGGATTTGTCCTAGCCGCAAACTGTCTCCATATTTTTTTACGCGTATCAGATCTCCAACAGAAACTACGTCCTTAGGTTTTTTTGGCCCAGGATATTCTCTTGTATTTACATCAATATATTTCCGTGCCCATTTCATATCGTCCCAAGCAACTTCTTGTCTTGCTAGGTCCTGGGTAAGGACTTCAATTTTATTTTCTTCTACGTTTAAGACGATTGCCGGATACATGCCGCCGGATGCAGAAGTTTTCTCTAACGTTGATATCCAATTCTCTGGTAATCCATACTCTGCAGCGGCAAGATATTCTTCTGTACCCATTAAACGACGATACTCTGGACCTCGATATCCATGCCTTCTATCATAAGCGATCAGTTCTCCTTTCAGTGCTTCTTGTGCTGCGAATTGCATCTCGCTGTCAACAGTCGTATATACTTTTAACCCGCTGCTGTAAGCACTGCGACCGAAATCTGCAAGGACGCGTTTGCGTACCATCTCTGCTATGTAAAGAGAAGGAAGTTCAATTTTCCGCTTATGGACTTTAGCAGTGATAGGCTTCCGTACCGCATCCTCAAAAGCAGATTGGGTAATTGATCCTTGCTCCAGCATGCGTCTAAGCACTAGATTTCGCCGTGTTATTGCCCAAGCGGGGCCGTTTATTGGATTTCCTGCCTCAGGCTTTTTTGGTATTCCAGCAAGCATAGCTAACTGAGCGAGATTAAGCTTATCGACATCTTTCCCATAATAGGTATTCGCAGCTGCTTGTACACCAAAGGCGTGCTTCCCAAACGGAATAATATTAAGGTAGAGAGTCAAAATCTCCTCTTTACTTAATTCACGCTCGATTTTCAGTGCTAGTAGCATTTCTTTGAATTTTCTAATGAAGCGGACTTGTGAATCACCAGAAATGTTCTTCACCAGCTGCATAGTAATTGTACTCGCCCCAGTCTGAATACTTCCTCTGTTCCTTATGAGCTGCCAAGTTGCATTTAAAATAGTAACTGGATCAATCCCGTTATGTTCAAAGAATCTTTTATCCTCTGTATCCAGAATTGCGTTGATATATAGTTGTGGTATTTCTTCATACGTAATTGGAATTAGTCGTTCTCCGAACTCCTGTATTAACTTCCCATCTTTAGAGTAGATCCGAAGCGGCGCGCGTATAGTTACTTCGCTGAATGTTTCAGTTTCGGGTAGCTTTGGATTTAGATAGAGAAATATGGCGGATAGCATTAGAAAACATCCGCTTAGTAAAATTGAGATAGTCAATATTGAAAGCTTTAGGATAGCTTTTAGCATTTAGCGAAATTCCCTACCAATCACCTAGTATAATTTGAAACGCGCATACGTAAAATTGTTCTGAAAAAAATTCGTTTGCAGGCTCAATTCCACCCTCCTAACAATCTCAGTCATGCTCTCTGAAGGTCTCATTAATTTAAGATGCATTATCTCTAAATATAAGCTAAATAAAATGTTGTGGCTGCACAGGCAGCATTCTGGTTGTTTAACCTGATTATAAGGGTATTATCCTAGGATTCTATTTTTGGTCTTTGTAATTCGAGATCGTTGATTGGCTACTTATGCGGCTAGATAGCAAAATTTTTGATAGCTTGTTTTTAGTTGGACCTATGGGTTCGGGAAAAACAACTATCGGTAAGCAGTTGGCTCGGGAACTTGCATTGAAGTTTGTCGATTCGGACCATGAGGTCGAGATCCGAGCAGGGGCTGACATTACTTGGATTTTTGATGTTGAGGGCGAAATCGGATTTCGTGATAGGGAAACAAAAGTTCTTGAGGAGCTTACTCTTCTCCCTAATATACTTCTATCCACTGGCGGAGGATCAATCCTAAGAACAAAAAATAGGAGATATCTAAAATCTCGCGGAGTTGTCGTATTTCTGGATACAACGGTTGATGTTCAAATGCAGCGTATCGAAAATGATAAAAAACGCCCACTTCTTCAGGATGTAGATAAGGGCGAGGTCCTAAGTCAAATGAAGAGATACCGGGATCCACTATATGAAGAAGTTAGTGATGTTAAAGTTTTCTCTAGTGACGCGGGAAGTAAACGGGTGGTCTCCAATATAATTGAAGGCTTGGTGGAAAAGGGTTTTATTGAAAAAGAGTCCTGATGGAAAAAATTAACCTTGATTTAGGAAAACATTCTTACCCAATTTATATCGGCCCCGGTCTTTTGGACCATATTGGGTCATATGCTGAAATTTCTTCAAATAAGACTATCTTCATCATCACCAATGACTCAATCGCTCCTTTGTACTTAAACCGCGTAAAGAAAACCTTTTCGGGATGCCGTGTAGATACTTACGTAATACCCGATGGTGAGTCCTATAAAAATCTCGATAGTTTGGGAAAGATAGTTGGAGAGTTGCTCAAGGCTAAACACACTAGGTCTACAACTTTGGTTGCTCTGGGAGGGGGAGTCATTGGAGATTTAAGTGGGTATGCAGCAGCTTCCTACCAGAGGGGTGTGGATTTTATCCAGATACCTACCACTCTCCTAGCTCAGGTGGATTCCTCAGTCGGAGGAAAAACAGCAGTTAATCATCCTCTTGGAAAGAATATGATTGGTGCTTTCCACCAGCCTAAGGCTGTTTACATAGACCTAAATACACTGAAGAGCCTTCCACCGCGCGAGCTTTCTGCGGGTCTTGCAGAGGTCATAAAGCATGGTGCAATTTTTGATAAGACTTTTTTCTCTTGGATAGAAGACCACATAGCGGACTTAGTTGCGCTTGATATGGAGGCGATGGTAAAGGCGGTGCGTCGCAGTTGTGAGATAAAGGCGAGTATTGTCGCCCAAGACGAAAAGGAAAGTAATGTCAGGGCATTATTAAACCTTGGACATACATTTGGCCATGCAATCGAGCACTTCATGGGTTATGGGCGCTGGCTGCATGGCGAAGCGGTTGGCGTTGGTCTTGTTATGGCTGCAGACTTATCAGTGAGATTAGGTAAACTAAATCTATCATGCGGAAGAAGGGTTAAAGAACTGGTCAAAGCCGCCAAGCTACCTGTATCTCCTCCACCTTCAATGGCTGCAAACAATTTTATTGAGAGTATGTCTGTTGACAAGAAAGCGACAGACTCAGGGTTACGCTTTATTGTTTTGAACAAAATAGGTGGCGCTGAAATGGTAGAAGGTGTGAGCGACGCAGTCCTCTTACAGACTCTTACGGCTGGCGAACATTTGTTAGAATTAAGCTAGCTGCGACGACCCCATCAGATCACGATCTATTTCACGTGCAGCCTCCCTTCCTTCATTTATCGCTCGGACCACCAGGTCCTGCCCACGTCGGCAATCGGCGGTTGCATAGACCTTTTTTAGACTAGTCCGATAATTGATTTTATCAGCACAGAAGTTTCCTCTGTCGTCTAAATCTAAGCCGAGTTTTTCATTGATGTAATGTTCGGGTCTAAGGAAACCCATCGAAAGGAAAACCAAGTCAGCATGCCACGTTTTCTCTGTACCGGGGATCGCCTTCAGGTTTTGGTCTACGTTGATAGTCTTGATTCCTAACAGCTTCTCTTCTTTATCTCGAACAAACTCTTGGCTCATTATGGAGTAGACTCTGGGATCATTGCCAAATTTTGCAGCAACCTCCGCGTGCCCATAGTCTACGCGGTGGATTCGGGGATACAAAGGCCATGGGTTCTCGGTCGAACGTGTCGCTGGGGGCTTGGGCAGTAATTCAAAGTTCACCAGGGACTTGCACCCTTGTCTCATGGCTGTTCCTATGCAATCAGTGCCGGTGTCGCCACCTCCGATTACAATAACGTCTTTATCCTTGGCGGAGATATAGTTTCCGTCCTCATGATTTGAGTCAAGTAGACTTTTGGTGTTTAAGGTAAGAAACTCCATAGCTTTATAGACCCCGGGGCCTTTACGGTTAGCTATCTGAAGGTCTCTAGCCTCCGTCGCTCCAAGGGCGAGCAATAGCGCATCGTTATCGTCAATAAGCTTTTGCACATCGATATTTCTTCCCACGTCGGAATTTATATGAAACTTAACCCCTTCCTCTCGCATTAGATTAACTCGCCGGTCTACAACATTTTTGTCGAGTTTCATATTCGGAATCCCGTACATAAGTAGGCCACCAATGCGATCTGCTCGCTCGTAAACGTTAACTTCATGGCCCGCACGATTCAGTTGGGCTGCTGCGGCTAACCCAGATGGTCCTGAACCCACTATTGCGATGCACTTACCAGTGCGTTCTCTGGGGGGTTCCGCTTTGACCCACCCTTCTGCGAAGCCTCGGTCGATTATTGAGTTTTCTATATTCTTGATAGTAACTGGCGGGTCAGTGATGCCGAGTACGCAGGCTCCTTCACATGGTGCCGGACAAACTCGACCGGTGAATTCGGGGAAATTGTTCGTTTTGTGAAGCCTGTCTAGGGCATCTTTCCATTGATCCTGATAAACGAGATCGTTCCATTCCGGAATCATATTATTAATCGGACATCCATTGTCAGACTGACAGAATGGGACCCCACAGTCCATACACCGAGAACCTTGACTCTTGAGATGATCAGTGTCGTGTGCTGTATAGATCTCTTTAAAATCTATAAGCCTTTCTCGTTCATCTCTATAAGGTTCTACTTCTCTCGCTATTTCCTTGAATCCAGTCGGTTTTCCCATTTTATCTCTTGAGCGCCTCGTTAGTTAAGCGGCTGCATTTTTAAGCAGTGCCTGCTTGTAATCTGTGGGCATAACTTTTACGAATAAGGGTAGGTTTTCGTCCCAATTGGCTAGCACTGAATGAGCAACAGTTGAGCCGGTATAACGGAGATGCTTCTTAATCATTTCCCTACATTCATTAATATCGAATTCTGTTTCAAGCTTTTCTAATTCGAGAGTACCCCGGTTGCAGAGCGTGGAGAACTCTCCTGATCTGTCCAAAACATAGGCTATACCGCCACTCATACCCGCACCAAAATTTCTACCAGTCTTGCCAAGGACAACAACCCTTCCGCCGGTCATATATTCACAGCCATGATCACCTAAACCTTCAATGACAGCGTGAGCTCCACTATTCCTCACGCAGAATCTTTCTGCGCCGATGCCCCTAAAATACGCTTCACCAGAAGTTGCTCCATATAGGGCTACGTTCCCTATAAGTATATTTTCCTCAGGCAAAAATGTACTTTCTTTAGGAGGATAGATTATCAATTTCCCTCCAGATAAGCCTTTTCCGACATAATCATTAGCGTCGCCCTCTACTTCCAATGTTATGCCTCGGGCCAGCCAAGCCCCAATACTTTGCCCAGCGGACCCATTTAATTTAATGTTAATTGTATCGGCTGGTAAAAGTTCACCCTTGGTCGCTTTTGCAACCTCATGGGATAGCATAGTTCCTACCGTGCGATTTGTATTAACAATTGGAAGCTCTATCTCTACCGTTTTCCCTTCTTTGATCGCTGGTTGAGCTCGTCTTATTAGCTCGATATCGAGCGCTAAATCAAGACCATGATTTTGATTCATAGTCTTGTAAACTTGCGTGTTTTCAAAAATAGGCTGTGCTGGCGTAAGAATCCTACTAAGGTCAAGGCCTTTGGCTTTCCAGTGGTCGATTGCCATATCGGAGTCTAGCATGTCGACCCGTCCAATCATTTCGTTAACATTTTGAAAGCCAAGCTTTGCCATGATCTCTCTAAGTTCCTCTGCGACCATAAAAAGGTAGTTGACAACATTATCGGGGCTGCCATTGAATTTTCTGCGCAGGTCTGGATCCTGGGTGGCTATCCCTACTGGACAGGTATTAAGATGACATTTCCTCATCATAATGCAACCGAGGGAGACGAGGGGCGCTGTTGCAAAGCCAATCTCTTCTGCTCCGAGAAGGATGGCTATCGCGACGTCTCGACCTGTTTTAATCTGGCCATCCGTTTGAAGTACTACTCGTGAGCGAAGGTTGTTCATTACAAGGGTTTGATGAGTTTCTGCAAGACCTAATTCCCACGGTAATCCCGCATGCTTGATTGAAGTGATTGGAGATGCTCCTGTTCCTCCATCGTGTCCCGCTATTACAAGATGGTCGGTTTTTGCCTTTGTCACTCCAGCAGCGATAGTTCCTACACCTATCGCGGCGCCAAGTTTCACGCTGATTCGAGCTTCAGGGTTCGCATTTTTTAGATCGTGTATAAGTTGAGCGATGTCTTCTATTGAGTATATATCATGATGCGGAGGAGGGCTGATTAAACCAACACCGGCAGTAGAATGCCTTATTTTTGCAATTACGCTATCGACCTTGCCTCCTGGGAGTTCTCCTCCTTCGCCGGGTTTTGCCCCCTGCACTATCTTAATTTGTAACTCGTCACTGTTAGCTAGGTACCAAATTGTGACACCAAACCTGCCCGATGCTACCTGCTTAATCGCGGAACGTTTTGAGTCGCCGTTAGGAAGAGGGATGAACCGATCAGGGTCCTCGCCACCTTCTCCTGTATTAGATTTTCCTCCTATTCTATTCATCGCGATGGCTAAAGCTTCGTGACTCTCCGCGGAAATCGAGCCAAAGGACATAGCTCCCGTACAAAATCTCTTTACAATTTCTTTGGCAGGCTCTACCGAATCTAAACTAATCGGGGTTACATCGCGGAAAGTTAATAGCCCTCTCAAAGTAGCGTTTCTAGTGGCGACATTGTTTGCATGCTCTGCAAACCTTTGGTACGCATCCCTACTATTGCTTCGGGCGGCGGTCTGCAGGTTTGCGATCGCGGTAGGATCCCACATATGCGTGTCGCCTTCTTTTCGCCAGTGAATATCTCCAGGATTTGGAAGCACTCTTAAAGCTAAGTCAGTTCGAGGAGGGTACCCGAGCTCGTGACGGCGTTTCATTTCCTCATAAAGAACGTCAAAATTAACGCCTTGGATTCGGCTCGAGGTACCTTCGAAGCATCTTTCCACGATATCATCTGCTAGTCCCACCGCCTCGAATATTTGAGCGCCTTTATATGACTGTAGAGTAGATATACCCATTTTTGCCATGACTTTTAACATGCCTTTGGCGACCCCTTTCCTGTAGGCCTCGACGATCGTTCCTGGGTCGGCATACTTAATGGGATCAAGTCGTTTCTCTTCCTTTGCGTTCCACAGGGCCTCAAACGCCAGATATGGATTAATACCATCCGCACCAAACCCGACTAACAGACAATGATGATGCACCTCGCGGGCTTCACCTGTTTCTACGATTATGCCGATTTGGGTCCTTTGGTGACTTCTAACTAAGTGGTGATGCACAGCGCCGCAGGCTGCTAGTGCGCTTAGAGCCATTCGGTCCGGACCCAGGTTGCGATCTGATAGAATCACTAGCGAATAGCCATCTTCAATTGCACCGGAAGCCTCCTCACAAATCCTTTCAAAGGTCTTGTGCATCTCCGGTTTCCCTCCTGCTTTATCGAAAGTAATATCTATAGCTCGGGACCGCCAACCCCGGAAATCCATGTCACGAATACTATCCAGTTCTGTGTTGGACAGAATCGGATGAGGTAAACAAAGTCTGTGTGCCTGAGATTCACTTTTATCTAGTAGATTGCCCTCGGGACCGATAAAACACTCTAGGGACATCACTACTTCTTCCCGTATTGAGTCGATAGGTGGATTTGTTATCTGTGCAAACAATTGCTTAAAGTAGTCATAGAGCATTCGCGACTTATCTGAAAGGCAGGCTAGCGCAGAATCGTTACCCATCGAGCCAAGAGGATCCCTCGCTTCAGTAACGAGAGGCAAAAGCATAAATTGCATCGTTTCCGTGGTATAGCCAAACGCTTGCATTCGATGAAGTAATGATTTCGGGTCGTTCTGAACTACTGCCTTTCCTGCTGGAAGGTCGTTTAAATGAAGTTTTTGAGCTGACAACCATTGCCCATAAGGTCTTTGGTTTGCAAAATCGGACTTTAACTCTTCATCTGGAATGAGCCGCCCTTGTTCAAAGTCGACAAGAAACATTCTTCCTGGTTGCAAGCGACCCTTTGCTTTTACGTTATTTGGTTGTATCGGAAGGACTCCTACCTCCGAAGCCATAATTACCCTATCATCGTGCGTTAAGTAGTATCGGGATGGCCTGAGCCCATTTCGATCTAGGACTGCTCCTATATATTTCCCATCTGTAAAAGCGATTGATGCCGGGCCGTCCCAGGGTTCCATCAGCGCTGAGTGAAACTCGTAAAAGTCGCGTTTGTCCTTTGACATGTTTTCGTTACCTTGCCAGGCCTCCGGTACCATCATCATGAGGGCTTCTTGCAAAGTCCTTCCTGACATTAATAAGAACTCAAGGACGTTATCAAAACTTCCAGAGTCCGAGCAATCAGGCTCAACAACAGGGAAGAGCTTATTTATATCACTAAATATGTTAGACCTGGCGACTCCCTGTCTCGCAGACATTAGATTAATATTTCCGCGGAGTGTATTTATCTCTCCGTTATGTGCCATAAACCTATTCGGTTGTGCTCGGTCCCAAGAAGGAAAGGTGTTGGTGGAAAAGCGAGAGTGAACCATGGCAAGATGTGTTTTGTATCTGGGATCTTCTAAATCAGGATAGAACGGGAATAGCTGAGCGGGAGTAAGCATACCTTTATATACAATAACTCTACTTGACAAACTGCAGGCAAATAGCTGCTGGGCCTGGCTAAGACCACTTTCCTGGCGTAAATTCCGCGTGAATAGCTTTCGAATCATGTACAGGCATCGCTCAAACTCCTCCAAATTATTTGTTGAGGAACCTATGAACAACTGTTCGATAATCGGCATAGCATCAACAGCGGCTGGACCAACCTCGGCGCCTTCCGCATTAATTGGGACTTCTCTCCAACCCAAGAAGCGTTGCTGCTCCTCAGCGATGATTTTCTCGATCGTTTGTTTACAAAAAAGTCTTTCCTCGGCGTCTTGAGGAAGAAAGATATTCCCTACCGCGTAAGACCCCCCTTCTGGCAAGGGGATGGAAAGCTGTTTGGCGACAGCTTGGAAGAATGAGTGAGGTAAACCGGTTAAAATTCCCGCTCCATCACCTGTATTTTCTTCGAACCCGCATCCACCTCTGTGGTCCATTTGAGAGTTGATATGATAAGCGTCGAGCATGATTTGGTGGCTGGCAACGCCCTTAATATGCGCAACAAAACCAACTCCGCAGGCGTCTTTCTCAAACCGCGGGTCGTAGAGACCGCGTCCCGAAGGATAGCCCAGTAAGCTCACTGAGCTCGACGGCTTTTTTCCTGATATCATTCTACTCCTCAATTTTTATTTCTAGGGTCGATGTAGGATAAAACTGAGGGCTTCACTGAGATTATCCACAACCTCTGATAATACGAAACAAAGGCTCGACGTGGATGAGAGACGATACCATTCAGATAATGAAAGTCAAGGGTTTCGGCACAAAGCACGCCGATTGTTTTGGCGCTAACTTATTGTTTAATATGGATTTAAGAGATGCATATTATCTTGGTGTGAGTTTTATCCACTAGCTCTGGGATTAATAAACCATTTTTTTCTTAGTTGTCTTGCATTGCCTTTGGTATTAACCTTTCTCATTAGCCTTAATTATTGGAATTAAAAGGGAAGTTACATGAAACCACCAATAAAGGTAGCCGTAACGGGCGCCGCAGGACAGATTAGCTACTCTCTCGTGTTCAGAATTGCGTCTGGACAGATGCTTGGGGCTGATCAGCCGATTATATTGCAACTGCTTGAAATTCCACCGGCCATGGAGGCTCTTTCGGGCGTCGTTATGGAGTTGGAAGACTGTGCTTTCCCTTTAGTTAAAGAGATTGTCGCCACGGATGATCCAAATGTAGCCTTTGCGGGTAGCGAAATAGCGCTATTAGTCGGATCGAGGCCACGCGGTCCGGGAATGGAGAGGAAGGACCTATTGGAGGCCAATGCCCAAATCTTCTCAGTTCAGGGGAAGTCATTGAATGAGTACGCTTCGGAAGACCTGAGGGTTTTGGTTGTGGGTAATCCTGCAAACACGAACTGCCTTATAGCACAAAAAAATGCTCCAGATATTGATCCGAGGCGCTTTTCAGCGATGACCCGTTTGGATCACAATAGGGCTCTTACACAGCTGGCAGAGAAAACCCAAGCGCATACAACCGATGTAAATGGGGTTATCATTTGGGGTAATCATTCCGCCACGCAGTACCCCGATATCAACCACGCTACTGTAAACGGTTCCAGTGCAAGCACACTTGTTGATCATAATTGGATTGAAAGGACTTTCATCCCCACTGTGCAGCAACGTGGGGCTGCGGTGATTGCCTCGAGAGGCTTGTCAAGCGCTGCCTCTGCAGCAAATGCCGCTATCGATCATGTAAGGGACTGGCTGCAAGGAACGGATGGCGAGATTGTTAGTATGGGGGTGTGTTCCGATGGCAGTTATGGTATCGAATCAGGCTTGATATATTCTTTCCCCTGTACATGTGATGGTGGAGACTGGACAATTGTGCAAGGTTTAGAAATATCCGAGTTCAGTCGATCAAAGATGCTTGCTACAGAGAGTGAGTTAATAGAAGAGCGTCAAGCGGTTAGCGAGCTACTCCTCTAAAAATTTCGGTAAGGCCAAAAGGAATGTTCCCCCAGACAGACACTCCAACATGTTAGGGCATTCCAAAGGTAAAAAGTATGCTTCGGATTGATAGATGCAAGTCTCGGAAACTTGGCCTTTTCCGGCTACACAAAATACTATCGAATAGGTCCTTGATGCCCACCGAAAAGTCTCTCCAGCCTTAAGTTTTAAACGCCTTACAACAAATTCATCAAAGTCAGCTATCACGTCGCCCGTGTGATTTGAGAGGGGTAAATCTGTCTTGAAGTCAAGTTGTGATGCAGCCGTTTCTGTATCCCAGTGCGTTTGGGTTACCACTTTTTGGGCAAAGGAAAGAATATATCGCTCGTAATGGGGGGTTTGAAATTCGATTACTGACACGCCATGTTGGAGAGAATGAGGTGTCATTGGATTAATCTGCACCACATCACCAAGCTTTAACTTCCGAAGAGAAGTGAAAGAATCCATTTCTTCTCGGAGATTTTTTTCCAAATCAATTCCAGCTTGTCCTCCTGCATCGATAAGGTCCCTAACTTGTCGATAGTTTTCCACAGCGCTGAGGTAAGCTTCTGAAAATGATTCGGTTGAATCGTATTGGTCTCGTTTACTACTGCTGAATCCAAAACGGATCCTACCATAGCCATCGGGCCAAGCTTGCGGATTGATTTCTGTGACTACATAAACCTCTTTTTTTTCCCTATGGGCCTCAAAATATAGGTCACCCTCGAGCGGAAGAGGAGATGGTTTGAGAATTTTTAGGAGAATGGGTGGTTTATACTGATCACCAGTTAGAAAGTTCGGGAAGCAGTCTAAAAGCCAAGGAATGGGTACTCCGCTGAAACTACAAACTCCTCGCTTTTCGATACCTGTAAACCAAATTTCCTCTCCCCAAGGTTTTGATATTGTTACTGGTGACAAGGGCAAAGGAGACTTTAGGCTAAGTATGGGTGTGGATAGTTGTCTGGCTAATTCATCGAAGGATCTATTCGACAAGCCATTAGGCATTTGTGTCTTTGGAACCAAAATAACTTTGGTACTTTCACAAGCATTTTGGCATATCGCAGTTACTTCAATCGGAGCCTTCCCTATATAATTTCGTTCATGGATATATTCAAATGTGAAGTTTCCTAATTCTTTTAACACTTCGTCTGGAGTTTTTATTAACCCTAATGACTTAAACATTTGATTTGCAGATTTTTCCAAATTCTGTGAAGTAATTCGGAAAAGTTTTTTTGGTACAGTCCGGATCTATAATGGTAATTGGGGATTCACCCAATGCAGCAAGGGAGAAGACCATTGCCATACGGTGATCTCCGTAGGTTTCTATTTCTGCTGTTGTGATCTGGGGCGGGGGTTCGATTGTAATTGAATCATATGTTGTTTTGACCTCGGCGCCGAGTTTACGCAGCTCTGTTGCCATCGCTGTCATACGGTCAGTTTCCTTCACACGCCAGTTATGAACGTTTCTTATGCGAGTCGTTCCTTCTGCAAAAAGCGCCATAATCGCTATTGTCATTGCCGCATCAGGAATATGGTTTAGGTCAACGTCTACACCTTTTAGTTGACCTTGGCTCACCTTTATATGGTCTTCACGGCGTTCTACTTCAGCACCCATTTGCTCTATTGTATCGAGAAATTGAATATCTCCTTGAACGGAATGTCTTCCTAAGCCTTTAACAGTCGTTTTGCCCTTTATTGCAGCAGCAGCAAAGAAATATGATGCCGAAGAGGCGTCTCCCTCGATGAGATAGCTACCTGGCGTTTTATATGCTTGACCTCCGGGGATGCGGAATGACCGATATTGATCGTTGGTTACTGAGATACCGAAATCCTTCATTGTTTGAAGTGTGATGTCCACATAAGGTTTTGAAACTTGCTCACCCGAAATGTTAATAGTACTTTCTGCTCGAACGAGTGGTAGGGACATTAATAGAGCAGTCAAGTATTGGCTTGATATATGCCCCGCAACGGTTACTTCGCCACCAGAAATGTGACCACCGTTTATCATGAGCGGTGGGCAACCTTCTTTTCCTAAATAGCTAATTCTCGCCCCTAACTGATCGAGAGCATCAATTAGATGAGCTATCGGTCGTTCGCGCATATATTTGTCTCCGTCCACCTTATAAATCCCTGGAATAAGACTCAATATGGCGGTTAGCGGTCTGATAGCTGTTCCAGCATTCCCAAGGAAGAAAGTTTTCCGTTGGGGTGGCCTAAATAGTCCCGAATTTCCATTAACGATCACTCTATTATCCTCTAGCCAAATTTTGGCCCCCAATTGCTTGAGTGCAGAGATCATATGACCTGTATCATCACTCTCGAGTAAATTACTAATTTCTGTCGTTCCAAATGCGAGCGAAGCAAGAAGAAGTGCGCGATTGGAAAGACTTTTGGAGCCAGGCAGCGTTACTTCGCCTGAAATTGACCTGACGGGTTCTATAGTTAGCTGTTTCATTGATTGACCTAAGATTTCTTATGCCTTTAGTATATGTGAGGCGGCAGAAGACTTGGAGTGAGTCGATTTAAAAATGTGGGTAAATTTTTTTCCACTTTCCGCAACGGTGCCTTGCCAGGCTCTTCCAGTAAGACGTGTCCAGTACTATTTTCAATACTCAAGAATAATTCTGAGTCTCGCTCTGTAGTGGCAAAAAAGATAGTTAGTTGGTGCTTACTTCTTTTCTTTTCTAACGCATGACCAAGCAAATTTTCGATCAGTCTTTCAAAATCATTCTTATTCCAAAGCTGGATGAGACTAACATGGCCCTCCTTGCTAGTGGTTTCTAGACCTCCCGACCAAAAAGAAGCGAAGTACTCACAGACGTCAGGATGAATTTCTGTTTCAAAAGCATTGGATAGTCCGGTGAAATCTACAGGTGGGTTTTGGTTTACAGGCTTCCATTGCCCATCTTTATTTTGACAAGGCGAAGGCCAATCTGGATCAAAAGGGCGATGAAAAGCTCTGTTTTGTGTGAGTGAAAGAGCTTCATTAAAAATTCTTTCTAGAGCAGAACGTACGTTAGAGTTCAGGCTATCGGTCCCCGTGTCTGAGGCTCCCCTTGGGTGGTTTCCTCAGTAATTTATTAACCTGTCGTCGCTGATCTTCGTTTAGCTTAGGAATTAACTTCAATATCATAGAGTGCATTTCTTGTTGATAATCATTCGAGTGTTCACGCAATTTGGATAATGTTTGGGCCAGTACTTCATTGTCGGGCTTCGGCTGTAATAGTAATCGATTGAATTCCTTCTGCTGTCGCCGCATTTCTCGGCGGATAGGAGCGACCCTACGGGTATGAGCCTCTAACTGCGTTTGAAGGGAGCTTAATGAGGCGCTATCCAGATGTTGAATCATCCATCCTAGGTTGGCTGGCAGAGGTTTAATAATCGGTTTTTTGTAGACTGAACTGCCTATTATTACTCCCAAAAGTAGAAGATTCAGAGCTAATGACAACAGTAAGAAAAGTATCACCGAGCGATTATTTTTCATCAGGTTCACCGATGTCAGAGGTGGCTAATGACACAAGGAAGATTTCATCTTCCCAAGAATCTAGAGTTTCCGTTGTGGATAAACTGTTACCTACTATTAAACCGACGATGAGAGGAAGGCTGCCGGCTAAAATTGGTCGCCAAGCGTAACTTATAAAGTCGTCTATCGAGGGCAGTATCCAGTCGATTAAGCGATCCAACCAGAGTTTCCTTGGTAGATTATTGAGGATCTTGGTACTCAGATTTGGTTCAGCGAAAACTTCATATTTGTCTAAGATTAAATCAAGTTCCCTGACGCTGTTTATCAAAGACTGAGCTTTTACGTCCGTCTTCACAAGCCTAATTGCGGCTTCCCTTTCGTGATGGGGCCACCTTTCAGAATACGCACCATAGGCATTTATAATTTCAATTAGTCGAATGTGATTCATGTACTCCTCATCAATAGCACTCGTAGCTTTTTGCGAGCCCTCGCTAATGAGGACTCCAACGCGCTTACAGATGTCTCTAAAATTAAGGCCGCCTCTTTATTTGTTATCCCTTGGTAATAACACAAGATGATGGCACTCCTTTGTCTGGTGGACAATTGCATCAGGGCTTCACTTACTTGCTTACCTTGGTCTATTTTTTCTAACTCATCAAGGGGTGCATTGCAGCCATTAGGTTCCTCTATCAAATCCCCCTGTGAGGATCCTTTATTTTTACGGAAATAATCGACACAAAGATTGTGAGCAATATGGTGCAGCCATGTGCTTAGCCTGGCTTTTTTAGATTGAAACTTTGATCCGTGTGTCCACAGCCTTAAAAAAGTTTCTTGAACTATATCCTCACTATCGCAGTTATCCTTTGTCATTCTGGCCACATACTTTGTGATCGAGGGAAGGTGCTTGTCGAGAAGACATCTATACGCATCTGCATCGCCTAAATTCGAGTTTTTGACTAACTCTGCTTCGTCTCTCATGCTAAAACGTCAAAATGTACACCTTTTACAAGCGGGCATCTCAAGGCCACTCTGCTCTTGGTTTACTGACTCTATTTATAGGTTCGAGCACCCTCTTTCCCTTTCTTCTCTTGATAGTCTTTACGATATTTGCGTGATCCCTTCTGCTTACGCATTTCCGTGAGAGAGACATAGCCATCTCGATTCTTGTCTAGTGTGGAGAAAGCATAATCCTCTGCTTCTTCTTCGGTAACGATATCATCTCCATTAACATCTATATCACTGAATCGCTGTTGCATCATTTCTCTGCGCTTTGCTTTTCGTTTCTCATCCCGAAGATCTTCTCTCTTCTGGGAAAGTAAAATCTCTTCTTTAGAAACTTGTCCGTCTCTGTTCAGATCACTCCGGCTCATTTGACGTTCATCGATTAACCGAAATTCATTTCTACTAATCAGCCCATCATTATCCTTATCCAAGTATCTTGGATCGTTATGTGCGAAAGAAGAGGCTGTGGTCCCAATGGAAAAAAGACAGAGGATAATTTTTGATTTGAATTGTTTCACTTGGTTACTCCTTGATCTGTTTTTGTGTTATACGCAGCTTTTCCTTCAACCTGTCTTTTTTTTTTAAAAAGGCTTCATAACTACAAGAATTAAAATCGGCAAAACGATTAGGAGGATCGCTTCGTTAAAAATACGAAAGAAAAAAGAATTGCGAATTATATCGTCTTTTTCAAGTTGTTTTACGTAGCGATAGCATTGGAAGTGGTAGCCAAATAGTACGATGACGAAAATCAATTTTGCGTGTAACCACGGTCCACCAAGTCCGTAATCAAGCCACAACCAAAGTCCGAATAAACATGCTAAGGATCCCATAATGAAGGAAAAACTTACGAGCTTTGTGGCCATGATAACCAGTCTTCGTACATCCTCACCTGCAGATTTTCCTTCAACGTAGTGTACAAACAAACGTGGAAGATAGAATAAGCCAGCGAGCCATGCCATTACGAATAATAAGTGTGCAGTTTTTATCCAAAGCATCCTGTTGATCTCTTTTGTGAATTCATGCTTTTCCTAGGTATCAATTCGCCATTGCTTCTCATTCAGATCGTCTTAGAATATCCCAACCTTGAGTATTGTTCCTTCGTTAAGGACTGACTTGTTAGAATTTAGCACTGTGAGCTTCCTTTTGCTCGTTGGAATTGGAGCATTCGTTCAGACCGTATCAGGATTTGCCTTGGGTTTAGTAATCATCTTGGGCGCCACGATACTGGAAATAGAGCACATTACATTTTCGGCAGCTGTCATTAGCCTTATCTCTCTTGTAAACTCATCAGTGGCCCTAAGAACAAGTTATAAGTCTATACATCTTCATTTCTTTTATTATGTTTGTTGGGCACTCATGCTCGGGCTGGTGATCGGAGTTACCTTGCTGAATCGCCTCAGTGGCGAGGGATATTCCGTCCTGAGAATCCTGCTTGGCTCGTTGGTGATTGTTGCTGGGGTTTTACTTTTGGTTCGCTCAAAACCGAGGGCAAGTCCTTCCGGAAAATGGGCAACGTATTTGTTTGGATTTGCGGGCGGGATCGTCGGTGGATTATTCAGTACTGGGGGATCTGTGTGGGCTTATTTCCTTTATCGACAGCCGGTGCGGCTTGAAGTTATCAGAGCTACCTTGCTCGCTGTGCTAGCTTTTTCCTCTTTCACGAGAACAATAATGGTAATTATCGCTGGCCAAATGACCATGAATGTGGTCGTTACTGGTTTAGTTGCTATCCCGATAGTAGTTATTGTGACTGAACTTACGAGTAGGAATCTAAACAGTATTCCTGTTGTGTTGGTGCGAAAGTTAGTGGTTAGTTTGATGAGTCTAGCTGGATTATTTTTGATTTTTGGATAATCACAATGGAAATAGAAAAATTCTATGATGACATAAGGCCATACTCGGATAGTGAGGTTTCCGAAGTATTGGCTCGCTTACTACGCGACATCAACCTGCTTAATTTTTTGGGTCGTTGGCGATATCCTATCTTATTTAAATTATCCCAAAGACTGGCTCGTATTCCAGTCGGCGTTTCCCTAAAACGCAGGTTTGGCCGAATAAGATCCGTGCGAGGGTTTCAAGATGTTGTCTATAATTATGTTACTCAAATTATTGAGGAGACGACCTCAAACTTTGAATATTCGGGTGTTGAGAATTTGGATCCAAAGAAGGCTTACTTGTTTGTAAGTAATCATCGAGACATAGCTGGAGACTCTATGCTACTTGATTATGCTCTCTACACATCAGGACTTGATACTGTAAGAATCGCTGTTGGGGATAACTTGGTTCAGGTAGGCTTTGCGACTGACCTAATGAAGTTAAACAAAAGTTTTATTATTAAACGCTCTGAAGAGGGTGCAAAAAAAGTTTACTCCGCGCTACTGAAGTCTTCGCAATATATCCAGGACTCATTAAGTGAAGGCCAATCCATTTGGATAGCCCAAAGCGAAGGAAGAGCTAAAGATGGTATGGACTTAACTGAACCGGCTATCATTAAAATGTTTACCTTGGCGAAAAGAAAACAAAATTTTGCTGAATCAATTCGAGAATTGAACATAGTCCCTATGGCTATTTCATATGAGTATGATCCCTGTGATGTTCACAAGGCTTTAGAATTGGCTACTATTGCTAATGAAGGAACCTACACTAAACCCGATGGGGAAGACTTGGCCAATCTAGTGCGCGGACTTGGTGGTTTTAAAGGACGTGTAGCACTGAAAATTGGCAAACCGTTGACATCTGATTTTTTATCAGCGGATGAAGTTGCCGGAGAGATAGATCGTCAGATTAAGGAAAATCTCGTCCTTTTTCCTATCAATCATTGGGCTCTTTCTCAGCTAGAAGGTGACAAAAAACCAATCGATGATCACTTCTCGGACTACTTTTCAGAGAGGCTGTCTGTCTGTCCTGAGAAAGCAAGGCCTTACTTTTTGAGAATGTATGCTAACCCGGTAAAAAATAAGGCTCAGGTATAAATATGGAGACTTGGCTCAGATAGTTTTGCCCATTGTTCCTTTAATCCCAGGACATGCTCTGACCAATAGCGCGGGGTATTAAAAAATGGAAATGCGCGTGGAAATGCGGGATCACTCCATCTTTTGGCAATCCATGCAGAATGATGCATCATCCTCAATGTACGGAGAACCTCAATCAGAGCTAATTGACGAAAGTCGAAGTCTGCAAAATCTTGATAGCCCCTTAATATGTGGCGCATCTGTTCACTCTGCGCCTCTTTATCACCAGATAGCATCATCCATAAATCTTGTATCGCCGGTCCGCTTCTTGAATCATCGAAGTCCACGAAATGTGGGTTGTCATCCCGCCAAAGAACGTTACCCATGTGACAGTCACCATGAAGTCTGATTCTTTCTAATGGTTCTTTTAGAATTCTACCTATATCTTCGAGTATATTTAGTGTCAGCGATGAGTATGCCTCAAACATGTCTGGATAAATAAAATTGTTATCTATAAGAAACTGCCTAGCTAAGTACCCATATTCATGGATGGTAATTTCTGGGCGGTGTTGGAAAGGTTGATTCCTTCCAACTTGGTGTATCCTGCCAATAAATCTTCCAAGCACCTCTAGATTTTTTACGTTATCCAGTTCAGGGGCTCTCCCACCCCTTCGCTGATATAGCGAAAATCTGAAATTCTCGTAATGATGTAGCGTTTTGTTTTTGATTTTTAGGGGTGGGATAACTGTTATTTCATTATCCAATAGTTCTTGGGTGAAAGCGTGTTCTTCAATTATCTGTTCATCGGTCCAGCGGTTTTCGCGATAGAACTTTGCTATTACTGGCTCATGATTTTCGACTCCAAGTTGATAAACACGATTTTCATAGCTATTTAGTTCCAGGATATGGGCGTTGCACTGGTAGCCTAAACTTTCAACAGCGTCCATTACTATGTCTGGTGTTAGGCTCGCATAAGGATGAGGCATTACTTTGCTTGAGATACTTTTTTTACGAAGTCTGCGATTAACCAGCCTGATATCGCTATGTGATTGGGTTTGTTAGGAAGTTTGGTATAGTGGAACCATTGTGCGTCAGCAATTTCGTCAGGTTGAAGTTTGAGGTCGCCACTGTCATATTCAGCATGGAAGCCAAGCATTAGTGAGTTAGGAAATGGCCAGGGCTGGCTCGCGAAATACTTCAAGTGTTTTATGCGAATACCCACTTCTTCCATGACCTCTCGATGGACTGTCTCTTCAATTGTTTCTCCGGGTTCGACAAAGCCAGCAAGAGTACTGTAAAAATTCCCTCTACTGTTTACATTTCTCGCAAGTAAAATATCCTCTCCTCTGTGTACAAGCACAATAATCGAAGGAGATAAACGAGGGTAAAAATCCTCCTCACAGGTCAGACACTTACGAGATCTATCAACTTCTGAAGTGATGGTCTCAAGACCGCATTTTCCGCAATATCGGTGGTTGCGATTCCACTCTACAATTTGTTGTGCTCTGCCCAAAAGATAGAAAACCGGCCTTTCTATATTGTTCAAAAGCTTCCTTAAACTCTTGAACTCGTAGCCCGCCTGAATTTTATCAACACGGCCCACGTCATGGACATAAATAGGGATACTGTCAATATGGCCGAGATAGTGTTTAGAGAGAGTTTCGAGATCTAGCCAGTGCATTTCTGTTTCGTTGATGGGTCGCCAGTCCACGTCACCTTTTGTGTGAAGGAATCCTTCTTTTGAGATGATGATGTGTAAACTTTGTTTTGAGCCCATTTCCGGCATTACGCCAGAATTGAACCCAAACCTAGAATTTAATGTAGTCCAATCCATTATGCCAGAAACTCAAATTCACATGACTAGACTCGGACTTTATCATAGCTTCCTTGGGTGGAGGTCTTTTTCTGGAGGAGACCAGCTGACGGAAAACATTAACTAATTTGGGGGTTCGGCTAATCTTAAAGAGTAATTATAGATTTCTTCATTTTTCAAAGTTGTTACATTTACTTGATCACCAGGCTTATACTTTTCGAGTAAAGATAATAAGCTATCCTCGTTTACAACCGGTTCTTCATCTACCGCGATGATGACATCCCCGAGATGAATATTACGTCTCTGATCTTCCCAAATACCCTCCATTCCCGCTTTGCTTGCTGGGAGACCATTTTGGACCGACATAATCGCTACGCCTTTCACTCTGAAACGACGAGCCCAGGGTTCAGGAAGAACCTCAATTCCAAGAATCGGCCTGTATAAACGCCCGTGTGCTAATAACTGGGGAACTATAAGCTTAACTGTATTTACCGGGATTGCGAAGCCTATACCAGCGTTGGCGCCACTAGGACTGATTATTGAAGTATTAACTCCTACAAGATTCCCCATTGAGTCGAGTAGGGGCCCGCCAGAGTTGCCAGGATTTATGGCCGCATCGGTTTGGATGACATCCTTTATAGTACGATTATCCAAGGATTTTATCTCTCTCCCCAATGCGCTAACAACACCAACTGTGAGTGTTGTATCAAGCTCGAAAGGGTTTCCAATTGCTAATACTTTTCGTCCAACTGCTAAGTTGGATGAGTTGCCAAGTGCGATAGGTCGCAACGCTGCATCGGGCGCATCTATTCTCAGTAGCGCAATGTCTTTTTCTGGTGCAACACCTACATTTTCCGCTTCATAAGTTTGGCCGTTATGAAGAGTAATTAGTACCTTATGGGCACCATGGATAACATGGTAGTTGGTAACAATAAGGCCCTCATCATCCCAAACAAAGCCTGTGCCAGAACCTCTGGGGACTTCCATGGCGTTGAAAGAGAAGCGCTGGCGCACCACTCGCGTATTTGTGACATATACCACCGAGGGGCTAACATCACTAAAGATTTTGATGTTATTACGTTCGTCACTTGTTAGTGATGCGCTATCCTCAGTCCCTGTAGCAATTCCATATTCACTAGCAAACATCAGGAAGGAAACAAGTGTTGCGATAGCAGAGCCTACTACAAAATTCCATTTAAACATTTCAGTATCCAGACTTCTTTATTTCGAATGCAAATTCTTTAGAGTATTTTGATCCAAGAAAGTGCCACAAATGTTAATAATTATTGAGACAATCGTTTAATAGTACTCTCGACTTCAACAAACTGATCTAATGAGTAAACATCGGCTGGAGAGAGATTTCCAACAATTTCCTTGAGTCGGATATTATCGCGGATATATTGATAGCGCGCACTGGCATATTGGAACTGGGCTAAATAAAGTTGTCGTTGAGCCTGTAAAACTTCAACAATGTTTCGGGTGCCAACCTGGTATCCTGTTTTTGTGGCATCTAGAGCGCTCTGACTAGATTCGATGCTGCGCTCTCGCGCGCGAACCCTAGCCACATCTGTTTTTATTGCAGTAAATAAGTTACGAGTATTTTCTACTGTAGTTCGTTGAAGGTAGTCGAAATTCTCTTGAGCTGATGCCAGATTAAAGACTGCTTGGCGTGATGCTGATCGAACCTGCCCGCCCTGATACAAGGGTAAGTTGACGTTGATACTATAGCTACGAGTATTAGTCTTTGAGCCTAAAAATGTTCTCCCCTCTGTGACGTTGTGTGACCAAACAGCGCTTGCATTAATGGTCGGTAGATGCCCTGATCGTGCTATCTGAACGTCTTTTTCCGCTGCCCTCAAGCCCTCCTTTGCAGCTTTCAACCTGAAATTGTTGGTGAGCGCTCGTTCTATCCAATCCTCGACGCTTTTGGGATTAGGAGAGGTAATTGGCATGTCTTCGATTATCCCGGACACCTCTGTGATTGTTTTACCGGTAATCCTCAAAAGAGCTTCGAAGCTTATACTCTGTGCTCCCTCTCGTTCGATGACGGCAACTACTGAAGAATCATAGGCTGCCTGCGCTTCCAAAACATCGGTTAACGCAACTAGTCCCACGTCAAATCTCTGCTGCACTTGATCGAGCTGCCGCTTTACCGCGTCTCTCTCTGCTTTTGCTGAAGTTAATGCAGCTTGAGATTCAAGGATTGTTAGGTAGCTATCGGTTACGCGAACAATGAGTTCTTGTTGTGCAATGGCAAAATTTGCCGCTGCTTGGGCCTTGAGATCCTTCCCTTGCCTAAATCGATACCAGCTGTCGATACGAAAAATGGGTTGCGAGAGTGATGCACTCCACCCGTGGGAACCGGATGGCTCAGAGGGGATATCATTGCTAAGGATCCAACGCTCCCCTACCGTTGATCCGCCACCCACGCTCAGACTAGGGAGCAGTGCTGCTCTCCGCTGAACGATTATTTCTTCCTGCGCTTTAAATGATGCTTCTGCCGCAGCAAGTTCTGGATCATTTGCTATCGCGAGTTCGTAAACCTCTTTTAGGGACGACCCAAAACACTGGTTCGTTAGATATAATAAAAAAACACTAAAGAAGCAGCGATTTAGCATAACGAGTCCTCTTGATATTAGATGCAAAAAATAAAGCATACTGCCAGTCTATTTGAGATGTCTACGACATCACCTCAATCCCTTCATATAATTTACGTTCATTTCAAAAGCCCTGATTTTAATTTTTTCGAGAATCCAATTATTTTACGAATGAAGATCTCGCTTTTGCGGATCTGTAGAACTAATCAATTCGAGCTTTAGATCAAGGCGGTGCTCCTCAATCTCAAAGGAGATCGGAAGATTTTCTGATGCTGTTATCTTTAAAGCTAGCGTTTCCTCTCCAATATAACGTTGATGGTTTTCAATAGCCTGTCCTAGTTCTCTGGAAGCTTGGTAGTATATATGGATTCGATCTGAAACATTAAAACCTAAGTCTTTCCTTGATTTTTGGACTCTGTTGACTACTTCTCTCGCTAGACCTTCCTCTATTAAACCATCCGTAAGCGTAGTATCAAGTTCAATTGAAATATACCTATCGGAGAGGGTTTCTGTTCCAGGTTTTGGTTCGCGATAAATCAGGATATCCTCAGATGAAAACCACTCGTTTTCTATCTCTATACCCTCATCCTCTTGGAGTTTATAAATCTCATCAGGTGACAAGTTTTCGATTTTTTCTTTAAAAAATTTGAATTGAGCCCCGAGTCTTTTCCCAAGTACAGGGGAATTTGGTTTCGCATATAGGTCAATATACTTATTCTCATCAGTGGAGTAGATCAGTTTTTTAACGTTTAGCTCGGACAGGATATAGTTTTCCAGCTTTCGTATTTCTCTTAATAATTTTGGGTCCTCATGAATTATGGTTAAGCGGCTCAACGGATACTTTACTTTAATTTTTGCTTGATTACGTTTCTGTCGCCCCAGCAGGACGATGTGCTGCATTCTTGTGACTGCCTGTTCAAGGATCGGATCTATCATTGAAGAGTTTGCAGTAGGATATTGACAAAGGTGGACTGATTCTGGCTCATTTTTTCCCAGCGGCAAATCTCGATAGATTGATTCCGCCAGAAAGGGAGCAAAGGGGGCCATGCTCGTAGTTAATTCTTTTACGGCATTGTAAAGGGCTTGATACGCTGAGGCTTTATCATTTGTATCTTCATCCGACCAAAATCGGGGTCTATTATATCGAATATAGCAATTAGTCAGATCATCAATAAAGTCGAACAAAACCGGCACTACATTGTAGATTCGGTATTGCTCCATCTCTTTTTTTATGGTCGCCTTGAGAGATTGGAGCCGAGACAGAATCCAACGATCCATAATATTTTCAATCTCTAATATTTTATGGTTTGGATTCCAACTATCAATGGATGCATAGGTGCTGAAGAATCTATAGGCATTCAACCATGGTAGGAGAGCTCTTCGAACCATATCTTTGACTCCTGTATCAGAGAATCTTTGTTCTTCTGCTCGGACCAATCCTGAATTGATGAGGTATAGCCTCAGTGCATCAGCACCATAGATTTCCATTAACCGATCGGGAGGGGTGTAGTTACGAAGTCTTTTAGACATTTTTTTGCCGTCTTCTGCCATAACTATGCCATTGACGATTACATTTTTAAAAGGATGAATCCCGAAAAGTGTGGTCCCTAATACAATTAGCGTATAAAACCAGCCTCGTGTCTGATCTAAT